>VFQQ010000589.1_pt1 | contig 67569 bp, 63 predicted proteins | sample 3512341 | NCBI WGS metagenome assembly VFQQ01 (sample SAMN10412373, study PRJNA504923) | tailings metagenome | isolation source: Relicate 2 Philex TSF1 revegetated site | place: Philippines: Tuba, Benguet | collected 2017-08-29
ATCTCCCTCCTTGTGGGGGAGATGTCCGGCAGGACAGAGGGGGGCAACGTGGAGCGCAAGCCTTCGTTCGTCCAGGCAATTGGTTACGATTGCCTGCGGCTTAAACGGGTTCCCGCGCCATGACAAGGCAGGTGTTCTGGCCGCCGAAGCCGAAGGAATTGGAAAGCACGGTGGCAACGTCGGCGTCGCGCTTCCTGTTCGGTACGACGTCGAGCTCGATCGCCGGGTCGGGATTGTCGTAGTTGATCGTCGGCGGGATCACGCCTTCGCGTATCGTCAGCAGCGAGAAGGCCGCTTCGATCGCGCCAGCGGCGGAAAGTGTGTGGCCGATCATCGACTTGTTGGACGAGATCGGCGTAGTGCGCATACGCTCGCCGAACACGGTTGAGAGCGACAGGTGCTCCATCTTGTCGTTTTCCGGCGTCGAGGTGCCGTGCGCGTTGACATAGGCAATGCCATTCTCGCCAAGCCCGGCATCGGAAAGTGCGGCCTTGACCGCACCGATGGCCGGCGAGCCGTCCGGCTTGGAGCGGGTGCGGTGGAAGTCGTCGGCCTTTTCGCCGCAGCCCTGCAAGATGCCAAGCACGGTTGCACCGCGCGCCAGCGCGCTTTCGAGCGATTCGAGTACAAGGGCTGCCGAACCCTCGGCGATGACGAAGCCATCGCGGTCTTTCGAGAAGGGTTTCGAGGCCTTTTCGGGAATGTCGTTATGCGTCGACAGGGCCGACAGCAGCGAGAAGCGGATCAGCGCTTCAGCAGTCACCGAGCCGTCCGCGCCGATCGACAATGCGCGGTCGCATTCGCCGCGCCGGATCGCCTCGACGCCCAGCTGGATGGCGGTCGCTCCTGAAGCGCAAGCGGTCGAAAGCGTGATCGGCAGGCCCCGCGTGCCGAATTCGTCGGCAAGGCGGGCGGCGATCGAGCCGAATTGCGAGGTTTCGAAAATATCGAGCGTCGGCAGGTTGCGGGCAACCGTCAGCAGGCGGTCGGAGGCGCTGCCTTCCGTACCGGTGTTGTAGAGCGAGAAGCGCTCGCGCCAGTCGAGCTCGACCGGCGGGGAGGCGAGGAACAGCGGCCCACCGAAATCATCGGGGTCGAGGCCGGATTCCGCGATCGCCTCGCGGCCGGCGGTCTCGGCCAGCTCATAGGTCAGGGCACTGGCGCCCTTGTCGCTCGACGGCAGAAAATCAACCGTGCCGGCGATGCGCGTGTTGAGATGATCGATGGGAAACCGCGTGATCGGATGGATGCCGGAGCGGCCCGATGTCAGGGCCGCCCAGTTGTCGGCCTTGCCGACGCCGAGCGAGGTGACAACGCCAATGCCGGTTACGGCGACGATCGGCCTGCCGAGATGGTCGTTGTATTTTGCCATGTCCGTTTCCCGGCGGGTTCAATCAGAAGCGGCGACGAGCGCCATGCCCTCGAAATAGTGATAGCCGACCGCCGTTGCCAGAACGGTGTGCGGAATTCCTTCGAAAGGTTTTTCCACCGTCGCGTCAAAAGCCGGATAGGCGGCCTTGCGGTCGATGGCGAGCGCTGCCAGTGCGACGGCGAAAGGAAACTGCGCTTCCTTCATGTGGCCCGTAAGGGTTCCGAAGGCGCGCGCGGCGAGGGTCGCGTTCTTTTCCAATGCGGCCTTCTCGGCCTTGGTCGCTGCATGGGCACCCGATGCGCCCGACATGGTCAGCAACGGGCCGTCGAGCAGGGCGGTCTTGTCGAGCATGACGCTGACGACTTCGGCAAGGTCTTCCTTGCTGCGTCGCGCACGACCGGAAATCACCGGGCCGAGCTGCGCATAGATATGGCGTCCACGTGCCTTGGCGTGTTCGCGTGATTCGAGCACGAGGAAGGCAGCACCCGAGCCGCTGATGACGCCGCCGCCTTCCGCGCCGTCGCGCTGCCATACCGGCTTCCACGGGCCACGATGCAGGTAGCCGCCGAGTTCGTAGCCAAGCAGCATGTCGGGATGTTCGGTCTGGAATGCGCCGCCGACCAGCATATGCGTCGACTGGCCCGAACGGATGCGCGCCGCAGCCGTTTCAACCGCCGAGACGCCCGCGCCTTCCTCGCCCATGAAAGTGCGCGACGAGCCCGTCACCTTGTGGACGATGGAGATGTTGCCTGCGAGCAGGTTGGAAAGCTGCGCCAGAAACAGCGTTGGGCGCAGTTCGGTCGTCAGCTTTTCGTTGAGCAGCACGTCGCGGTCGTTGCGGCTTTCGGATGCGGCGAGGATGGCGTTGTCGACCGTCTCGTCGCGCTCGCCGCCGCCGGCAGCCACCACCATGTCCATTGTCGCGCACAGCGCTTCGTCGGCCTTGATGCCGGCATCGTCCAGCGCAAGGCCGGCCGTATAGGTGCCGAGCCGCTGCCATGTTTCCATCTGGCGCTGGTCGCCGCGCTTGGCGATCTGCAGGCCCCAGTCGATCTCGGGCAGGGGATGGATGGAGTAGGGTGCATAGCGCGACGAATCGACAACCGGCTCCGTGCCGGCTGCGGTCAGCTTCTGCCAATGCGCATCGGTGCCTTCGCCAAGCGACGAGACAAGGCCGATACCGGTGATGACGACGTCGTGAGCGCTCATGGGCGGTTGTTGTCGGTCGGGCGGCCTGTCCCCGTCAAGGGGTCAGACTGCCGCCTTGGCCGCGACGAGGCCGTCGATCTTGGCGCAGAGGTTCTTCATGAGGAAGTATTCGTCGGTGGATGCCTTGCCGTCATTCACGTCCTGCGTCCACTTTTCCAGCGGCACCTTGATGCCGAATTCTTTGTCGATCGCGAACACGATGTCGAGGAAATCGAGGCTGTCGATGCCGAGATCGTCGATCGTGTGGCTTTCCGGGGTGATGGTGTCGATGTCGATCTCGCTCGTGTCGGCGATGATCTTGGCTACTTTCTCGAATGTCGTGGACACGGCTTTTCCTTCAAGTGCGGGCGGATTCCATCCGCATGTTTGTTCGGCTCTCTAATCCGTTTTTCCGGGCAGGAAAAGACCAAATCGGCCTTTACCGGCTAGTCGCGGGGGAAGCATGGGCAATTCCCATGCCATCAATTGAAGACGATTCGTCCCAGAATGTGCAGGCCCTCACCCTCCGGACGCACGATCACGGCCTCGCCTTCACGTGCTGTCCCGCCGGTAAGTGCGGTGATATTTTCCACATGTGTGACGAGAATAAGGTTGCCCGAACCGCTGTATGAACGGATTTCCTGCATGACCGCGTCGTCCTGCGCCTTCAGCGTCGAACCATCCGGGGCAGGCCGGTCGAGTGCTGCGAAGGGTTCGACGATACGGTCGCCGAACGCCAGGCGTGCGGTTTCGAGCGCGTTGCAGTAGCGGCTGGACAATACGCGGTCGGTGGTGTCGGCGCGGGCTGCGAAAAGCGCGCCGATCTTGCGCGCCTGCTGCTTGCCGCGATCCGACAGATTGCGCTGGGTGCCGCATTTCTCGATGTCGAAATTGGTCGGCTCGCCGGTTCCGGGCGTCATGGCGTGGCGAAGAAGCACGACGTGGCCGCCGTCGCGCAGCAAGGCCCAGCCCGCTTCCGTGGCCTGTGCCGGCGATAGCGAAAACAATAAAAACAAGGCGATGACGAATTTCTGCATGCGTTACCCTAACCCCACAAGAGGGATATAGGGATGCGAAACCGTCATGAAAGGCAAGCCGGGCGAGATGTGCCGGCGGCGATTGCGCTAAAGCCTTCGCTCGCCTATCACGGAAAAAATGTCTCCTCTCGTCGAAACCGTTCTCTTCGTATTCGGACTTGTCGCACTCGGCTATCTTGCCGGGCTGACCGGCTATCTGAAGTCGGAAGTGGGCGACGCGCTTTCGCAGTTCGCGGTCGGGGTCGCTCTGCCGATCCTGCTGTTCCGCACGATGGTGAGCGCCGATTTCCACGGCTCGGCTCCGTGGGCGCTTTGGGCAACCTACTTTACGGCCGTGGCGGTGACATGGACCGCCGGGCATCTCGCGATGACCAGGATCTTCGGGCGGGATTCGCAGGCCGGCGTCGTCGGCGGTGTCGCTGCGTCCTTCTCCAATGTGCTCCTGCTCGGATTTCCCTTCATGCTCGGCGTCTTCGGCCCCCAGGGGGTCGAGATATTGTCGCTGATCATCTCGGTGCATCTGCCGACGATGCTTGCCGCCTCGATCATCCTGTTCGAGATTTTCGGGGGCAAGAAAAATGGCGTCCATCCGCTGCGCATTGCCCGCGACTTTCTGCGCCGTCTTTACAAGAACTCGCTGATCATCGGCATTTTTGCGGGCGTGCTCTGGCGTCTTACCGGCCTGCCGCTGCCGGGACTGGCCACCCGGCTTGTCGATGCGCTTGCAGATGTCGCCGGCCCGATTGCGCTTTTTGCGATGGGCCTTGGCCTGCGCAAGTTCGGCATTTCGGGAAATGTCCGGCCGGCACTTGTGCTTTCGACGCTCAAGCTGTTCCTGATGCCGGCGGCGGCACTCGGGGCGGCATGGTTGTTCGGCCTTCCGCCGATGTCGGCCAAGGTCGCAGTTGCCGCTGCCTCGCTGCCGGCAGGCGTCAATTCCTATCTCATCGCCACGCAGTTCGGCACCGGGCAGGCGCTTGCGTCGAACCAGATGACGATCGCCACCGCCTGCGCCGTCGTTACGACGGCCTTCTGGCTGACAATCGCCCACATGGTCTTCGGCTAGCGCTGGACCACTCGGTCCATGGCTCAAGGCGATTGATCCAACAGCACTCCCTAAGGTAAGAGGTGGCGCGATCGCAGATCGAGCCTATATTCAGGCTCAGACGCGACCGTCCGCCGGGCGCTGCGTTCGTCCGGTTCATCGAATTCCAGAGGAACAGCGTGCTCCGACGCGCTGCACGAGAGGCGAGAACGATGTTGCAGAAAACCAGCCATTTCATGAAGCAGGCCAACCTCATCAATGGCGAATGGGTGCAGGCCGATTCCGGCAAGACCATCGACGTGATCAACCCGGCGACGGGCCTGAAGATCGGCACCGTTCCGCGCTCCGGTGCTGCCGAGACGCGCCGCGCCATCGAGGCTGCCGAAGAGGCCTTCAAGACCTTCCGCAAGACCTCGGCGCTCGATCGCTCCAAATGGCTGCGCAAGCTGCATGACGCCATCATGGACAACCAGGACGCACTCGCCGAACTGCTGACGCTCGAGCAGGGCAAGTCGCTGACCGAAGCCAAGGGCGAAGTCGGTTCGTCGGCTGCTTACGTGCTGTGGTTTGCCGAAGAAGCGCGCCGCGCCTATGGCGATGTCGTGCCGTCGCCATGGGCCGACCGCCGCATCCTGGTCACCAAGGAGCCGGTCGGCGTCATCGCCGCGATCACGCCGTGGAACTTCCCGTCCTCGATGCTGTCTCGCAAGATCGGTCCCGCACTCGCCGCCGGCTGCACCGCCGTGGTCAAGCCTGCCTCGCAGACGCCTTACTCGGGTCTTGCCTGGGGCGCGCTGTGCGAGGAAGTCGGCATCCCGAAGGGCGTCGTCAACATCATCACCGGCTCGGCAGGCGAGATCGGTGACGAGATTTGCGCCAACCCGCTGGTCAAGAAGATCACCTTCACCGGCTCGACCGAGGTCGGCAAGATGCTGATCGAAAAGTCGGCCTCGACGGTCAAGAAGGTTTCGATGGAGCTCGGCGGCAATGCGCCGTTCCTGGTCTTCGACGATGCCGATCTCGACCGTGCGGTCGAAGGCGCCATCACCGCGAAGTTCCGCAATTCGGGCCAGACTTGCGTCTGCACCAACCGCTTCTTCGTGCAGGCAGGGATATATGACAAGTTCGTCGAGAAACTGGCTGCTGCCTCCAACAATCTGAAGGTCGGCTCAGGCCTCGAGGCCGGCGTGCAGCAGGGACCGCTGATCGACGAGAAAGCCGTCGAGAAGGTCGAGGAGTTCATCGAGGACGCGACCGCCAATGGCGGCAAGGTCGTTGCCGGCGGCAAGCGCCACGCGCTCGGCGGTTCCTTCTTCCAGCCGACCGTCATCGCCAACGCCACGCCGAAGATGAAGTTCATGAAGGAAGAAATCTTTGGCCCCGTCGCTCCCGTCTTCAAGTTCGAAACGGAAGAAGAAGGCGTGGCGCTCGCCAACGATACCGAATTCGGTCTCGCTTCCTACTTCTACACCGGCGATCTCGGCCGCGCCTTCCGCGTGATGGAAGGCCTGAAATACGGCATGGTCGGCGTCAATGAAGGCCTGATCACCACGCCGGAAGCGCCTTTCGGCGGCGTCAAGGAATCCGGCCTCGGCCGCGAGGGCGGCCATCAGGGCATGGACGATTATCTCGACACCAAATATGTCTGCATCGGCGGTCTTGGCCTCTGATCCTCGTCAGGCGCCAGCCCGTCCGCTTGGACGGGCGGTGCCTTGACACTTGAAATCGATCGGCAACCCCAGAAACCTGTTCCGGTTTCTGGGGTTGTTTGTTAGAGCGCTTGTCTGGCCGAGCCTGCATGGGCTCTGCCGGGTTTTTTGCCTGATCGGAGGGGATATGGCGAACGGCGAAGTCTTCGGCACAACGGGCGACGGCAAGCCGGTCCGGCGGTTCTCGATCGCTTCGGGCGGGCTTACCGCGAACATCATCACATGGGGCGCGGTCGTTCAGGATCTGCGCCTGGCCGATCATGATGCGCCGCTGGTGATCGGCTTCGAGCGCTTCGACGATTATGCGGCTTCACCCGGCTATTTCGGCGCCATCGCCGGCCGCCATGCCAACCGCATCCGCGACGGCCGCTTCACGCTCGACGGCAAGCGCTACCAGATCGATGCCGAGAAGCCCGAAGCGCATGGTTTGCACGGAGGCTCGGAAGGGTACTTCAACCAAGTCTGGGATGTGATTGATAACGGACGGGATTTCGTCACGCTCGGCCTGAACGATCCCGACGGCGCTATGGGTTTTCCGGGCGTGCTGGATGCGCGCTGCACCTATCGCATCAAGGGCTCGGGCACGCTTTCGGTCGAACTGACGGCGACCAGCGACGAGCCGACGCTCTGCAACCTGGCGCAGCATTCCTATTTTAATCTCGACAATGGCGGCAGCGGCAACATTCTCGACCATCGCCTGATGCTGGCCGCTGCCGCCTATCTTCCGGTCGATCAGAAACTCATCCCCACCGGTGTGGTTCAGCCAGTCGAGGGCACGCAGTTCGATTTCCGGCACGCCCGCCCATTGCGATTCGCGAAAGGCGAGGCGCAGATCGACTACGACAACAATTTCTGCCTTGCCGCCGCGCGTGGCCCGCTCAAACAGGCTGCGTGGCTGCAGGGCGCTTCCTCGGGCGTCGAGATGGAAGTCTGGACGACCGAGCCCGGCATCCAGCTCTATATCGGCCAGTTCGTCGCGCCCGAAGCCAAAGGGCTCGGCGGACGGCGCTACAAGGCTTATTCAGGCCTGTGCCTCGAGGCGCAGACATGGCCGGATTCGCCCAATCGCCCCTATTTCCCGCAAGCAGTGCTTCGGCCGAGGGAAACTTATCGGCAGTTGACGGAGTATCGTTTCCGGGCCGGCTGATCCCGCCCGGAGAAACTACCGGTCGAAAGCCAGTTTCAATATATCGAAGGGTGCCAGCGCGCCGCGGACCTGCACGACCGCACCGGCCACGCGATGGGCGCGCTTGACCGCATCCGTCGGTGCGATGCCGAGCAGACGTGCCGAAAGATAAGCGCCGTTGAAGCTGTCGCCGGCACCTGTGGTGTCGATCGGCAGGACGGAGACGGCGGGGACTGAGACGGTGTTTTCGTAGTGCGAGATGAGCGCGTCATGCTCGCCGTTCTTGACGACGATTTCGGCGACACCGGCCTTCTCCAGCCGCTCGATGGTGGCTTCGGGCGAGGCATCGCCATAAAGCTCCTGCTCGTCGGGAAAGGTCGGCAACGCGATATCGGTCACTTTCAACGCTTCGCCGATCGCCTCGCGGGCGGTGGCAATATCCGGCCAGAGGCGGGCGCGATAATTCGGGTCGAAGGCGATGTGGCAGCCACGCGCTCGTGCGGTCGCAATCGCCTGCAGCAGTGTGCGTCTGGCCGCCGGCTCAAGAATTGCCAAAGTGATTCCGGAAAAGTAGGCAAGTGACCGGTTTTCAAGGCTTTTTGCCAATGCGGTTGCATTGCTGGCGAGCTGGCGTGCGGCGGCGTCACCCCGCCAATATGTGAAGGATCGCTCTGCGCCCGTCAGCTTGATTGCATAAAGGCCGGGGCGGGCGCCGGCAATGACCGGGCTCGAAGCGATGCCGATATCGTGCTCGCGAAAGAAGGCGATCTGGTCGGCGGAGAAAGGATCGTCGCCGAAGGCCGAGACGAAGTCGACATGATGGCCCGGGCTCAAGGCGCGCATCGCCCACAGCGTGTTGAAGGTGTCGCCGGCAAACCCCATGCGCCAGACCTGCGAGCTTTGCCCCGACAGTTCGATCATGCATTCGCCGATCGCCGCAATGCCGTTTGTCATCCCGATCTCCTCTCCGCTACGACGTTTTTAGCGTGTCAGCGGTGTACTGGCTACCTGCCTGATATGGAAGGATATTTGCCTGCTTTTCGTTGATGTCTTCACAGACTACGGTGCCGCTTGCTCAAACGGGATTCGGCAAGGAGTGCAAAATGACTTCCAACTGGCGTTATCTCGTCGCGATCATCGGCATTGCGGCAATTGCCGCCATAACCTTTTCGAAGATGCACATGACGCCGCCGCCGTCCGAACTCGATCTGGCGCGCTCCAAGCCGAGCGAGAAGGGCATCTATGCCGTCTCTATCGAACCGGAGGCCGGTGAGGTGAAGCAGGGCGAGCTGCACAATTGGGTCATTGCGGTGAAAACGCCGGACGGCAAGGCCGTCGACGGCGCCAAGATAACCATCGACGGCGGCATGCCGCAGCATGGCCATGGCCTGCCGACAGCGCCGCAGATGACCGGCGAACTGGGCGAGGGACGGTATCGTATCGAGGGCGTGAAATTCAACATGGGCGGTTGGTGGGAGCTGAAGTTCGCCATTTCCGCGCCGCAGGGCGATGATCACGTGGTGTTCAACCTGGTGCTGTAGCCATGCGCCGCTTTCTGCCGTCTCTTCCCATCCTGGCGCTCGCCGCGAGCGGGATGCTGACGGCCTGCAAGCCGCCGGAACTGACCGAGGCGGAGAAGAAGACGGTCGCCTCGCTGTCGCTTTCGGCGCTGCCGCCGCTGCCGCCTGATCGGACCAATAAATATGCAGACCTGCCTGCTGCCGCTGCCTTCGGAGCGACGCTGTTCTTCGAACAGCGGATGAGCATCGATGGTGTGGTTTCATGCGCCACCTGCCATCAGCTCGACCGGCAGTTTCAGGACGATCTGCCGCTGGCCAAGGCCATCGGCACCACGGACCGGCGCACGATGCCGCTGGCAGATGTGGCGCGCAGCCCGTTCCTGTTCTGGGACGGGCGTCGCGACAGCCTGTGGGCGCAGGCGCTGACGCCGCTGGAGGAGCCCCGCGAGCACGGCGGCACCCGAACTTTCTATGCGCATGTCATCAAGGATCATCTGGCCGAGCGCTATCGGCACGTCTTCGGACCGCTGCCCGATCTTTCAACCTTGCCTGCAAATGCCGGGCCGCTCGGCAGCGATGTCGAAAAAGCCGCGTGGGCGGAAATGAGTGAGGAACAGCGGCAGGCGGTCAATCGCGTCTTTTCCAATCTCGGCAAGGCGATCGCCGCTTTCGAGCGCTCCATCGTGCATGAAAAGACGCGCTTCGACCGCTTTGCCGACGCCGTTGCCGCAGGCAAAACGCCTGAAGGTGATGCAGCACTTTCCGACGAGGAAATCTATGGCCTGCGGCTTTTCACCGGCAAGGCGAATTGCATCGAATGCCATAACGGACCGCGTTTCACCGACGATCATTTCCACAACACCGGTATTCCCGCGGTCGCCGGCCTGCCGGAAGATCTGGGCCGCGAGACGGCGATCAGGAAGGTGCAGGACGACCCGTTCAACTGCCTCGGCGCTTACAGCGACGCCAGCCCGGAAGCCTGCGGCGAGCTTCGCTTCATGGTGACCTCAGGCTCGCAACTCACGCGCGCCTACAAGACGCCGTCATTGCGCGGCGCGGCAGGCAGGCCGCCTTACATGCATGCCGGCCAGATCAAGCGGCTGGAAGATGTCGTCGACCACTATGTCCGCGCACCGGCGAGCCCGAGCGGCAAGTCGGAAGTGGTGCCGCTGTCGATTTCCGAGCGCGAGCGGGCGGCGCTGGTGGCGTTTCTGAAGACGATTTCGGATTAGGCCGACCACCAAGCTGCACTCGCGGGCTTCCCTGCAACTCGAACTGCCGCCCGGCCAGGCGCACGATGGCTGAACTTCTCCTAGCCCTTCGTATAGTCAGGCCCAACCCGTGTCGGCAGGCCATCGGCGAGTTTCAACCAAGGGAGCTTCTCCTCAAAAGCGACATGCAGCGTTGGTGCAAATTTTTCCGGCTCCTCCATCGCTGCGGCAAAAAAATGCATGACGCCGGACATCTTCTTTGAACGGAAGGACAGCGGTGTGCCACAGTTGTCGCAAAATGTTCTTTCGACACCGGGAGAAGAGTTGAACACCTTCGGCGGGTTGCTTAGCCATCGCCATTGGCTGTCCAGGACGCCAATGTAGGAGGTCATCGGCGCAGAACATTGCCGCCGGCAACTTTCACAATGACAGACCACGCAGGCCTGTGCCGGACCATCGACTTCAAATGCGATGGCGCCGCATAAGCAATGACCACGCATGCGAATTCTCCCTGAGTCAACATGCACAGCGTAACGCCGGAGCGTGAGGGGGTCGCCATGAAATGCGTCGAGCTGACACCCAATTCCGACATTCGACGCAAGCGATTGTGTTCGCGTGCGCGAGGCGTTGCCTCCGATGCTCACTAAAAGTGTTGGATCGTCCTTTGTGCGTCCGGTCGGACGCACGGCGATCTAGCGATCCTTCACAGTCTCCATCGCCACGAAGGTCGAGGTCTGGGCGACATGGGGCAGGGCGGAGATGCGCTCGCCCAGCACGCGGCGATAGGCGGCGATGTCGGTGGTGCGGACCTTCAGCAGGTAATCGAAGCTTGCCGCCATCATGTGGCACTGCTCGATCTCGCGCACCGCATGGACAGATCGGTTGAAGGCGTCGAGGGCTGCCGAGCGCGTGTCGGACAATTTCACCTGCACGAAGGCGACGTGGCCTTCACCCATGCGCTCGCGGTCGATCACCGCCGAATAGCCGCGAATGAAGCCGTCCTGCTCAAGCCTGCGCACCCGCGCCTGCACCGGCGTTTTCGACAGACCGACCTGCGCTGCCAGTTCTGCCATGGAAAGCCGCCCGTCGCGCGAAAGCGCTGCCAGGATGTTTCGGTCGATGCGGTCCACTTGGTCTTTTGACATTCAAATAGGAGTCCATAGTTATATAGATTTGACTAATCTATAGTCTATTTGGACTTCTCAGCGCAATGTTTTGGTCCGTTTGAAAAAGAGGTTTATGATAGATCTCGAAGCCGTCTCCAAACCTTTTCACCGCCAGCAGGATGTCCATGACCGCTCCATTGCTCGACACCATTCGCACCCAGATCCGTGCCAATTACCTGCCAGACGAAGACGAGGCGCTGGCAAGGCTGGTCGAGACGGCGGGGCTAAGCAAGGCCGAGCGCAAGGCGATCACGGCGCGCGCGGTGCAACTGGTAAAGGCGGTGCGCGGCTCGACCGATCCGCGCCTGATGGAAGTGTTTCTGTCCGCCTACGGGCTTTCCACCAAGGAAGGCGTGGCGCTGATGTGCCTGGCCGAAGCGCTGCTGCGCGTGCCGGACACGCAGACCATGGACGATTTGATCCAGGACAAGATCGCGCCGCATGACTGGTCGGCGCATTCGGGCGGATCGAGCTCGATCTTCGTCAACGCCTCGACATGGGCGCTGATGCTGACCGGCCGCGTGCTGGACGAGGGCGAGGACGGCATTGCCGGCACGCTGCACAATATGGTGCGCCGGCTCGGCGAACCGGTCATCCGCAAGGCGGTGGCGGCGGCGATGCGCGAAATGGGCGAGCAGTTCGTGCTTGGCCGCACCATCGCGGAGGCCGTCAAGCGCGGCCGCTCAATGACCGCCAAGGGCTATCTCTATTCCTACGACATGCTGGGTGAGGCGGCTCGCACAGAGGCCGACGCTCTGCGTTATCACCGCGCCTATGCCGACGCGATCTCGTCGCTCAACAGCGGCTCGAACAGCCCGGATATCCGCACCAATCCGGGTATCTCGGTAAAACTGTCGGCGCTCCATCCGCGCTACGAAGTGGCGCAGAAGGAAACCATGCTGCCGGTCATGGCCAAGCGCCTGCTGTCGCTGGCGATTGCCGCGCGCCATGCCCGCATGGGGCTCAACATCGATGCCGAGGAGGCCGACCGTCTCGACTTGTCGCTGGACGTGATCGAGCGGGTTCTGGCCGATCCGGAGCTGGAAGATTGGGACGGTTTCGGCGTGGTCGTGCAGGCTTATGGCCCGCGCTGCGCTTTCGTCATCGACTGGCTCCATGCGCTGGCCAAGCGGCTTGATCGCCGCATCATGGTGCGGCTGGTCAAGGGCGCTTACTGGGACACCGAGATCAAGCGCGCACAGATGCTCGGGCTCGACGGCTATCCGGTGTTCACGCGCAAGGTCAACACCGACGTTTCCTACATCGCCTGCGCCAAAAAACTGCTGTCGATGACCGACCGCATCTACCCGCAATTCGCGACCCACAATGCGCATACGGTGGCAGCAATCTTGGCGATGGCGCCCGACCGCGACAGCTTCGAGTTCCAGCGACTGCACGGCATGGGCGAATCCCTGCACGAAACGGTGCGCAAGACCGAGGGCACGCGCTGCCGCATCTATGCGCCGGTCGGCGCGCATTCCGATCTGCTCGCCTATCTCGTTCGCCGCCTGCTCGAAAACGGCGCCAACTCATCCTTCGTGCACCAGTTGACCGACGAGGACGTGAAACCGGAAGACATCGCCCGCGATCCGATCGAGGCTGCCGAAACGCAAGGTCCGGCAGCGAACCCGGCCATCGCGCGGCCTTCGGCAATTTTCGGGGCAGGCAGGCTCAACGCCAAGGGGTTCGATATCACCGACCCGGTGACGCTGGCGGCAATCGACAAGACCAGGCTGGACTTCGCCACGCCCGAGCGCTGGGCGGCAAAGCCCGTCACGCGCGCTGCCGGCTATGGCAGCCAGCGCAAACTCGTCAATCCGGCCAAGCCCGGCGACATCGTCGGCACGGTTCACGAAGCCGCCGCCAAACAGGTGTCGACAGCCGTGCGCATAGCGGTGGAAGCGCAGCCGGCTTGGGCCAAGCGCCCGGTTGCCGAGCGCGCCGCGATCCTGCGCCGCGCTGCTGATCTCTACGAGGCGAATGCCGTCGAATTTTTCGCGCTGGCAACACGCGAGGCAGGCAAGTCGCTGGCTGACGGCGTGGCCGAAGTGCGCGAGGCGGTCGACTTTCTCCGCTACTACGCGGCCGAGGCCGAAAAGGCCGAAACAGGCACTGTGGCTCGCGGCGTCATCGCCTGCATCTCGCCGTGGAATTTCCCGCTGGCGATTTTCACCGGCCAGATCGCGGCAGCCCTCGTCACCGGCAACAGCGTTGTCGCCAAGCCAGCCGAACAGACGCCACTGATCGCAGCGCGCGCCGTCGAACTGCTGCGCAAGGCCGGCATTCCCGAGGATGTCATCCAGCTTCTGCCGGGCGATGGCCCGTCGGTCGGTGCGCCGCTAACTGCCGATCCACGCATCGCCGGTGTCTGCTTCACCGGCTCGACCGAGGTCGCCAAGCTGATCGAGAAGCAACTGGCAGAGACGGCAGCGCCCAACGCCATGCTGCTCGCCGAAACCGGCGGCATGAATGCGATGATCGTCGATTCGACCGCTTTGCCCGAGCAGGCGGTGCGCGACATCGTCGCCTCGGCCTTCCAGAGTGCCGGCCAGCGCTGCTCGGCGCTGCGCATTCTCTATGTCCAGAAGGACGTCGAGAAGAAGATGCTGGAAATGCTGGAAGGCGCGATGAAGGCGTTGAGCGTCGGCGATCCGTGGTCGATCTCGACCGATGTCGGGCCGGTGATCGACGAAGAAGCGCAGAATTCCATCCGCGACTATTGCGGCAGGATGGAAGGCAAGGGCCGCCTGATTGCCAAGCTCGATGCGCCACAGGATGGCCGTTTCGTCGCGCCGCATGTCTTCCGCGTGAAGGGCATCGAGGAGATGGAGCGCGAGATTTTCGGTCCGGTCCTGCACGTTGCTACCTTCGATGCGGACGATCTCGACAAGGTCATTTCTGCCATCAATGCAAAGGGTTACGGGCTGACCTTCGGCTTGCACACGCGCATCGAAGCGCGCGTGCAGCACCTTGTCGACCGTATCCATGCCGGCAACATCTATGTCAACCGCAACCAGATCGGCGCGGTCGTCGGCTCGCAGCCTTTCGGTGGCGAGGGGCTTTCGGGCACCGGACCCAAGGCCGGCGGGCCGCATTATCTGCGCCGTTTCCGCAAGGCTGAAAGCGTGGCCGCTACCGAGACCGAAGGCCAGCCGCTTCCGGCCGTGGAACTTGCCGAGCAGTTTCCCGATGCAACGCTCGGTGGCTGGAATGTCGCCGCCGATCGCATCATGGTTTTGAGAAAGCACCTGCGTGGCAAGGGTTCGGCCGGTATCGCGGCAGCCGCCGCAATCGACTACGGCCAGATCGATCTGCCCGGACCGACAGGCGAGGCCAACACGCTGGCGCTGAACCCGCGCGGTCGCGTGCTTTGCCTCGGCCCGGATGGCGAGACGCTGCTTGCGCAGGCAATCCAGGCGCTCGCTGCCGGCAACGCCGTGCTGGCGGTTGCACCCGGTGCTTCGGCTGTCGTCAACGCGCTCACCGGCAAGGGCCTGCCGATCGCGGCAATCGACGGCGTGGCGTCCGCCGCTTCGCTGAAATCGCTCGGCGTCGATGTCGTCGCGTTTTCCGGTTCGCCGGAGCGGGCCAGGGAAATCCGGCAGGCGCTGGCGGCGAGGAAGGGACCGATAGTGCCGCTGGTCAGCGAAGTGCTTTATCCCGCTGCCTACGCGCATGAGCGCGCCGTCTGCGTCGACACGACTGCCGCCGGCGGCAATGCGAGCCTTTTGGCGGGGGCGTGATTTCTTCCTTCTCCCCGTTTACGGGGAGAAGGTGGCCCGAAGGGCCGGATGAGGGGCGATAACGTCCAAAGAGAGCCGCTCACACTTCTTCCGGCGCGCAGCCGAACCGCAGCAGATTGCCGTGCGGGTCGTGGACATAGAATTCCTTCATGTTCCACGGCCTGACGGTGAACGGGCTCAGTTTCTCCACGCCGCGTGCTGAAAACTCGGCATGCAACGCCGGCACCTCGCCGCCGCGAATATAGCAGGACGAGACCTCCGGCAGCGCGCGGTCGGCGGTGTACCAGAAATGGATTTCCATCTCGCCGCGCCGAACGATCAGATAGTCGTCCATTTCCGGCTGGATGACCTCGAAGCCAAGCCGGTCGCGATAGAAATCCCGGCTCGCCTTGATGTCGGGTGAGGGCAGGATCGGTATCGTGCGTGCAAAATCGACGGCCTTGGTCGTCATTCAGGCGCCCTCGACGACCGAGAATCCCTCGAACTGGGGATGGCCGATATAGGCGGGTTTGGTCGCGCCGGCGTTCTTATGGGCGGCGCGGAAATTTTCCGACTTCGTCCAGGCGACGAAATCCTCGTAGCTTGCCCAGACCGTATGCGATGCAAACAGGGTGTAACCTTCAGCCTCGTTCAAGGAACCGCGCAGGAGATGAAACTCCTTGAAGCCGGTCATTTCCGAAAGCTTCGAATCCCGGCCCTTCCAGACATTCTCGAAAGCCTCTTCCGAGCCGGCCTGCACCTTGAAGCGGTTCATAGCGATGTACATTTTTCATTTCCTTCAGATGTTGCGCCGGGAAGGCGATCTTTCTTCAGGCGCGTTGCGCGCCGCGCCGACGGCCAGGAACCTGATTACCCCATCCGGTGTCCCGGAGCCAAGTTTCGTGACCGGGTTCGGGCCCGCCTGGACCGAACCCATGTCGTGATGGTGACCAATATCCACGACATTCGAGTTTTGCGCGGTCATATTTTCTCGACCGCGCAAAAGCTCAAGCAATTCTGGTCTGAGGCCGTCGCCGCGAGAGGCGGCGAGGCTGTGAAGGCCGGTCAAAGGCAGCATGAAGGTCTTTCCTTCTAGAGATTGCGCATGCGGCACAGCGCCCGGCTGCGAACAGGGCGGTTAAATGCCGAAGGCGATTGCGGTTTTGGTTTCCGTCTTGAGCTGGCGCATGCAGGCGGCGGGCTCGACGCCTTCCCCTGTGCATTCGGTCGCATGGTTGATCAGCACTCGGCTGATCTTGCCGCAATCGGCACCGGCGAGATCGAAACGCGTCACCTTGGTCTTGCCGACCGGCAATTCCTTGAAATCGAGAACGGTCAGGCGATCGACCACGCCGCTCTCGTTGAACAAGGCGATCTCGAAGGCTGCCCTCGAGAGTTCGGAGCCGAGCGCGTTGTTGACCACGAAGGTAAGCCGGCAGCCCTTGTCGGAAGGCTGGGCCGCGTTCAGTTCGAGGGTCAAGGCAGGCGCGGTCTCCTGAGAATGCGCTGAAGCAATCGGCAGGAATGAAATCGCCGCGGCTGCGACGATGAGACGGGCTGAAGTCAGGGTGGCGTTCATGGATATCCCCAATTGGCTGGTCTGGTCGTTTCAAAAAACTCACCGGCGAACGGGTTCGCCGGTGAGCGTGGATTGTCGACGCGCGTTCCGGAGGTCAGAACTGGAACTGCGTCGACAGGTAGAATGTGCGGCCCTGGCCCGAACCGATGGTGCTCAGCGCCGGCGTGTACTGCTTGTCGAACAGGTTGGTGACCTTGAAGGCGACGTCGACGTTTTCGTTGACCTTGTAGTTCGTGAGCAGGTCGACGGTGGTGTAGCCTGGCGTCTTCACATTGATCGGCGTGAAGGTTGGGTCGTTGGCATTGCCGACATTCGTCACCCCGTTGGAGACGTAGTTGACCCGTGTGCCGATCTCCAGCTTCTGCTCGAGGAAGCGTGCGCCGAGTGTCACAGCGACGATATCGTCCGGCAGGTAGCTCAGCGCTCCAAGGCCCGGCTGCTGGCTCGGCAGCTTGGTGTCGGTATGGGTGTAGGCGATGCCGCCGAAAGCCACGCCGAGGTCGTAGGTGGCGGCAAGCTCGATGCCGCTCTGGCGGGCCTCGCCCGGAACATTCACATACTCGAACATGAAGAACCGCGGATTGAAGCGCGCCGCGATGAAATCCTCGACCTTCATGTTGTAGTAGCTCGCCTTGACCCGCAGGCTGTCATCGGCGGTGAACAGGCCGTCGCGCTTCACGTTGACGCCGACTTCCCATCCTTTTTGCGATTCGGGCTTCAGGTCCGGATTGGGCAGGAAGCTTGCCGAAGTGCCGCCCGGATGATCGCCGCCTACCATGGTTTCCTGTACCGTTGGCGCGCGCATGGACTGCGAATAGGTGACATAAGGCTGCAGCCAGTCGAGCGGCTTGACCGCCAGCGTTACCTTCGGATTGAGCGCGCCTTTCGACTGGTCGACCGTATAGGCACCACCTGCACGCGGACCTGCATCGGCGGTGCCGTTCAGGTTGTAGAAGTCGTAGCGCAACGCGCCGACCAGCTCGAACATGCCGTAGGTGAAGGTGTTTTCCGAAAACACCGCACCGGTGCGGCTGTGGGCATTGGCGGGGTTTACGCCGCCGTTGATCGAGGTGACCTTGTCGGTGAAATATTCGACGCCGTTTTCGGATTTCACCGCGATCTCGCCGAAATCCATCAGCGAGGTGTTGGACACGTCGAAACCAACGCCGCGATCGTTGATCTTGCGTCCGGCAGCCGTCGCGAATGGCGAGAGCCCCTTGAGGTACTCCATCTGGATGTCGTTGTAGTAGCCGTTGACCTTGAGATGGATCAGGTCGTTACCCGACGGATCGTAGCGGTAATTGGCGGTCGCTGTGCGATTCTTGACCTGCTGCTCGTAGGAATTGGCGGTGAAATCGTTCTGATAGAAGATGCCGCCGAGCGACAGGCGGTGATCCTCGCCGAAGCCGAAATCGGCCTTCAGCAGGCCCGAAACCAGATCCTGCCCGGTATAGGGGACGGTGTCGCCGTCGCCATTCTTGAAGTCGTTGGAATCGCGCTTGCTGATTGCCGCCGCAAGCCCCACCGCATCGCGCTTCACGCCGCCCGCCAGCATTTCGGAGAAGCCGACGCCGTTGCTGCCCCATGAGGCGCGGCCGAGCAGGCCGTATTCCTGGCCGTCGCGCACGATGTCCTCGACACCGATAGTGCGGAAATTGACCGAGCCGGCAAGGCCGCCACCGCCAACTGTCGAAACCGCGCCGCGCTCTACATCGATCTCGGTGAGGAAGTTCGGATCGACATAGGTGAAGCCGCCGGCCTCATGGCCGGTGAAGCGGAAGCTCTGGCGAACACCGTCGATCATAGAATTGACACGGCCCGAACCTTCAAAGCCGCGAATGTTGACGGCAACGCCCGGCTGTTGCGGGTTTTCGCGGGTAAACGTGCCGGGCACCGAGCGCAGCACATCATCGAGGTTCTCACGCCCCAGTTTTTCGAGCGTCTCCTTGTCGACCTTGCCGACGCTCGCCGGCACATCCTCCGGCTCGCCAGTACCGTTCCCGGCGCCAGCCCTTCCGGTCGTGACGACGATTCGCTCAAGCTGCGTAACGCGATCCTGCTTTTCGGCCTCGTTCGTTTCCTGGGCTCTTGCCCCAATCGTTGCGACCATTACGGTCGCTGCCGCTCCGCCAAGCAGAACAGCCATATTTCGTGCCACCAGCCCCATGTCCCAAGCTCTCCAGTATGTCTTTCATGCGGGCTGGCCTGTGACGCTTGCTGGCATTTTTCATTGACACCGGAGTGATTTAAATCTTGACTCATTTACTCCGGTATTGCACTGACTATTGAACATGATGTTTTGAGTCAAGATTGATTTCAAGGCCGGAGCGAGGGTCGCCAAACAGGCGAGGCCGAGTTCCAAAACGAAAGGGTCCGACGACCATGAACAGCCACAACCATGACGATTTTCACTATCGCAACCGGCGGCCTTACAACGATGCGCCCCGGCGTCCCGAACCGCCGCGTTTTCCGGTTCGCACAGTCCTGAGCTCGTCGCTGTTTAACGGCGACCACGAGATCGGCATCGATCATGGCGGATCGCTCTATCGCCTGAAGATCACCCGCCAGGGCAAGCTCATTCTCAACAAGTAAGTGCAGGACGTTTCCATGGATGCTCGCGTCAAACCCACGCCTGCTGCAATTCGTACGGCGAGGGCGGCTAATCCGAAAATGCGCGAGCGCGATCTCGCAAGCCAGCTCGGCATTTCCGAGGCCGAGCTGGTGGCCGCGCATTGCGGCGAGGGCGTCTATCGTGTGGAGCCGCGCGTCAACGATCTGCTGACCGGCCTTGAGGCCGTAGGCGAGGTGATGGCGCTGACCCGCAACGAAAGCGCCGTTCACGAAAAGATCGGCGTCTATGACAAGGTCGTCACCGGCAACCATAATGCCATGGTGCTCGGCGAAAACATCGACCTGCGCATTTTCCCGAAAGTCTGGGCGCATGGCTTTGCCGTCGAAAAGCGCGATGGCGGCGAAATCCGCCGCAGCCTGCAATTCTTCGACAAGGAAGGCGAGGCCGTGCACAAGGTGCATCTGCGCGACGCCTCCAATCTCTATGCCTATCAGAAGCTGGTGGCCGATCTCGCTTCCGCCGATCAACGCCAGACGGTGGACCTCAGTTACGAGGATACGGCCGACGAGAGCGCGGAACTGCCGGAGACTGCAACCAGCGCCGACGATCTGCGCGATCGCTGGAGCAAGCTAACCGACACGCATCAGTTCTTCGGCATGCTTCGCGCGCTGAAACTGTCGCGACAGCAGGCTGTGCGCATGGTTGGGCCGGACTATGCCTGGCTGGTCGACAATGATGCGCTGGCCGCCATGCTGCATCACGCTGCCGAGGGCGAGACGCCGATCATGTGCTTTGTCGGCAACCGCGGCTGTATCCAGATCCACTCGGGTCCGGTGAAGAACATCAAGCCGATGGGGCCGTGGATCAACATCCTCGACGAGACCTTCCATATGCATCTACGGATGGACCATATCGGCGAGGTCTGGGCGGTGCGCAAGCCGACCAAGGACGGTCACGTCACTTCGCTCGAGGCCTATGGCGCCGATGGCAAGATGATCATCCAGTTCTTCGGCAAGCGCCACGAGGGGCAAAGCGAGCGCGAAGATTGGCGCTTCATCGCCGAGAACCTGCCGCGCATTCCGACGTCGACGGCGGCTTGAGGGGCAGTTCCATGACCATCTTCAATCGCATTGCCCGCGACGCAGGTGCGGCTTTCGTGGCTGCATTTGTCTTCGGTGCGGCGACAGTCGCATCCGCCGAAGAAGGCACGGCCGTATTTCCCGACACGTCCCGGCTCGTTTCCATCGGCGGATCGATAACGGAAATCGTCTATGCGCTGGGCGAGGAAGGCAAGCTGATCGCCCGCGATTCGACAGGCACATTCCCCGAGGCGGCGAAGGCGCTGCCGGATGTCGGCTATATGCGGCAGCTGTCTCCCGAAGGCGTGCTGTCGGTCAATCCGTCCGGCATTCTGGCGCTCGCCGGCAGCGGTCCCAAGGAAGCCGTCGATGTGCTGAAAAAGGCCAGCGTCACCTTCATCGAGGTGCCTGAAACTTTCGATCATGATGGTATTCTTCAAAAGATACGCATTGTCGGCAAGGCGCTCGGTTCCGATGCCAAGGCCGACGCTCTGGAAGCCTCCGTCGATGCCGATCTCAAGGAGGCCGAAAAGCTCACCGCCAACGTCAAGGAGCGCAAGCGCGTTCTGTTCATCCTCAGCATGCAGGGCGGCAAGATACTGGCTGCCGGCAGCGACAATGCCGCCGACGGCATCATCAAGCTGGCCGGGGGCGTCAACGCGGTCGAGGGCGTATCTGGCTACAAGCAGCTTTCCGAGGAAGCGGTCGTAACTGCCAAGCCGGACGTCATTTTGATGATGAATCGCGGCGGCGATCATTCGGCCGCCGATAATGATCTCTTTGCCCATCCGGGCATCGCTTCTACGCCGGCGGCCGAGAACAAGAAACTGGTGCGGATGGACGGCAGCTACCTGCTCGGCTTCGGGCCGCGCACGGCCGGCGCCATTCGCGATCTTGCCGTTGCCCTTTATGGCGACGCGATCAAAGACTGATCGGAAACAACGTGGCGGATACCTTGGCCGACAGGTTCGGCGATATGGAAAAGCGCGCAGCGGCGGGTGACCGCTCGGCGCGCGCGAGATTTACGATCGGCGTCCTTTGCGTGCTGCTTGCGCTGACCGTTTTGTTCAGCCTTGCCTCAGGCGCGTCGGATGCTTCGGCCGTCACGGTCGTACGCGACTGGCTGTTTCCGTCGCTGTCGGACGGCTCTGCATTGTCGGCGCGCGATCGCATCATCGTCTATGACATCCGCCTGCCGCGCGTCATTCTGGGCGTGCTGATCGGGGCTGCCCTTGCCGTGTCGGGTGCTGTCATGCAGGGCCTGTTCCGCAATCCGCTGGCCGATCCCGGTCTTGTCGGCGTGTCGTCGGGTGCGGGGCTTGGCGCCATCGTCGTCATCGTGCTCGGCAGCACCGTGCTTGGCCCGGTGCTGGCGATCTTCGGCATCTACACCCTGCCGCTGGCCGCCTTCTTCGGTGGGCTTGCGACGACCTTGCTGCTCTATCGCGTCGCAACCCGGCGCGGGCAGACCTCCATTGCCACCATGCTTCTCGCCGGCATCGCGCTCGGCGCTCTTACAGGCGCTTTGTCCGGCATCCTTGTCTATCTCGCCGACGACCGGCAGCTTCGCGACCTGACCTTCTGGGGTCTCGGCTCGCTGGCGGGCGCGACCTGGACGAAGATTGCCGCAGCGGGGCCTATCATCGTGCTGGTGCTGATCGTCTCGCCGTTCCTGGCGCGTGCGCTGAACGCGCTGGCGCTGGGTGAGGCGACGGCAAATCATCTCGGCATACCGGTACAACGCTTCAAGAATGTCGCCATCGTTGCGGTCGCGGCGGCCACCGGCGCGTCGGTTGCTGTCAGCGGCGGCATCGGCTTTGTCGGCATCGTCGTGCCGCATCTGCTGCGCCTGCTGATAGGGCCGGACAACCGCTATCTGCTGCCAGCCTCGGCGCTGCTGGGCGCGTCCATGCTGCTCGTCGCTGATGCCATCAGCCGCACCATCGTCGCGCCGGCGGAACTGCCGATCGGCATCATCACGGCGTCGGTCGGCGGGCCGTTCTTCCTGTGGATATTGCTGCGCAAGCGCGGCCTGCTGGATCTCTAGAGCGGTTCAGTTTTTGATAGAATCGTTGAACCGCTCTAAGTATTTGTTTTTACGCAATTCCGGACGGAAAACCGTTTCACACTTTTCCTGGAATTGCTCTAGAGGACATCAGCCATGATCGAAGCCCGCGACGTGTCCGTGTCCATCGGCGCCAAGCGCATCATCTCGAATGTCGATTTCGACATGAGGCCGGGCGAGGTGGCCGCGATCGTCGGGCCGAACGGTTCGGGCAAGACGACTTTCCTGCGGGCCTTGACAGGAGAATTGCCTTATACGGGCAGCATTTCCATCAACGACCGCAACCTGTCGACCATGAAGTCCTGGGAGGCCGCCGCCATGCGTGCGGTGCTGCCGCAGGCGACGGCACTTTCCTTTCCCTTCACGGTGCGCGAAATCGTCAAGCTCGGACTCTTGGGTGGCCGCTCTGGTGCATTGCCCGGCGAGGACGACCGCCTGCCGGACAGGGCGCTGTCGCGCGTCGATCTCGACGGCTTTGCCGGGCGTTTCTATCAGGAGCTTTCCGGCGGTGAGCAGCAGCGCGTGCAGCTTGCCCGTGTGCTTTGCCAGGTCTGGGCGCCGGTACTGGACGGAAAGCCGCGCTACCTGTTTCTCGACGAGCCGGTCTCCAGCCTCGACATCAAGCACCAGCTCATCATCATGGACATCGCCCGCGACTTCGCCCGGCGTGGCGGCGGGGTGGTGGCGATCCTGCACGACTTGAACCTGACGGCAATGTTTGCCGACCGCATCTTCGTCATGCATCGCGGCAAGCTTGCCGCTGCCGGCTCGCCACAGGATGTGCTGAGCGACGAGCTGATTTCGAAGGTATTCGACTGCAAACTGAAGGTCGGCGCGCTGCCCGCCGGCAACGTGCCTTTTATCTTACCTCAATCGGCAGGGCTCTAGGCGCTACTATTAAGCAGCAGGCGCGCGGCGTTCGGCGAGAAGATCGATGCCGAGCAGGTTGCGCACATTGGGCCGCGCCTTGACCAGATCGTCGATCGTGTAGCGCGCAAGCACTTCGAAGAAGGCGTTCAGCGCCTCGCGCAAGGCCGAATTCAGCGCGCAGCTGTCGACCAGCGGACATTCGGCCGCGTCGTTCTCGAAGCACTCGGCCATGGCGAAATTTTCTTCCGTCACGCGCACCACGTCGAAAAGAGTGATCTTGTCGGCGGCACGCCCAAGCCGGACGCCGCCATTGCGGCCGCGCACGGTTTCCACCAAGCCGTTTTCGACCAGCGGCTGCAGAATCTTGAACAGGAACAGCTCCGACACCGTGTAAGCGGCGGCAATTTCGGGAATCCGGCTCAGCCGGTCGTCGTTTGCTGCGCAATACATGAGGATGCGCATAGCGTAATTCGTCTGGCGGGTGAGCCGCATGGTCGTTTCCTTCGCAGCACCTGCTGAAACCTTCCGCGGCTTCAGTCAAGACAGGCACGATCTCTTGAGTCGCTGGATCGCCTTCATTCCTGAATATGGCCTACAGTCTAGAATAATTCCAGACAAGAAGCGAAAATACCTTCTAAAATTTGTCATCTTTTTGGCGGGGACGCCGCGGCTGCGCCCGGTATGCCATTTTTGCAAGGCTGACCTTTACGTAAAAGGATTGCATTTCATGGTGCGGTGCACAATATAACCGCTGTCGAGAGTCGTAGACTCGGGGAGGAACCCACGAGAAGTACGACACATGCAGAACAATACGATCAATCACGCCCCGCTGACCGGCATCATAAGGCAGCTTCGGCCTTCCGATCTCCCGCGCTTCCGCGATCACCTTCTCAGGCTCGATGCTACGAGCCGGCGCGATCGCTTCAATGGTGCGACGGACGACGATTTCGTTGCCGCCTATGCGGACCGCAGCTTCGCGCAAGGCACCACCGTCATCGGCTATGTCGAAGACGACAAGGTTTTTGGTGCGGCTGAACTTCACGAGCGACCTGAAATTGCCGAGCCGACCGGCGAGATCGCCTTCAGCGTCGAGCGTCATCTTCAGCATCGCCATATCGGCGGGCGGCTGTTCGAGCGCCTGATCGCCAATGCGCGGGGGCTCGGCTACACGAAACTGCTGGTCACGACCCATCCGCAGAATGTCGCGATGAAGGCGCTGGCGCGCAAGTTCAACGCGGCGCTTTCCTTCGAGGATGGCGAGACGGTGGGCGTCATCGACCTTGAGCAGCGCTCATTCGACAGGCTCGATCTTGCCGCGCCTCAGCCGTTTGGGCTTTCGCCGGTGCGCGACGTTCCCAAAATGCTTGCCGGCAGGTGAGGGCGCCTGTCTCGCGTTCGCCTTGACCTGCCTGTCGCAAAGGTCCGCGCAAGCGGGCCTTTTTTCATGTCTTCCATCTGGTAAAGCCCCATATGTCTGGCGAACCGAATGGCGGGGTCGCGCATGGATTATAGTTTGCGGCCCTTTCGACAACCGGATGAGCATATGAACCAGACATCGGCAATCAGCTCGGAAAACGCGGAAAAACTCGCGGCACTTCGCCGAACCAAATTCATCGCCACCGGCGCTTTGTGCCTCTGCGTTGCGATTTTTGTCACGGCAAAGCTGTTGCAGCCGCGCTTTCCATGGCTTGGTTTCGTCGCAGCCTTCGCCGAGGCCGCCACCATCGGCGGTCTTGCCGACTGGTATGCGGTCGTGGCGCTGTTCAAGCGCCCGCTCGGCCTGCCGATCCCGCACACGGCGATCATCCCATCCAACCAGGAGCGCATCGCCGACAATCTCGGCCGCTTCATCGAGGTCAATTTCCTGGCGCCCGGTCCGGTGCGCGAAAAGCTCGGCGAGGTGGATTTCTCCGCTCTCGTCGCCGATTGGCTCTCCGACCGGCAGCGCGCCGAAGGGCTGTCGCGGTTCGTTGCGCGGCTGGTGCCGCAGACGCTCGCGGCCATCGACCAGTCCGGCCTGCGCGGCTTCGTTTCCGAGCGCATGCTGGAGCAGGTGGAAAAGGTGCCGCTCGCGCCGTTGGCTGCAGAGCTTCTGTCGGCCTTCACCGACGACCGCCGTCACCAGAAACTGTTCGACCAGTTCAACAAGGTCGTCGGCAAATTCCTCTCCGATGAGGAGGCGTTGGCGAGCATACGCGAAAAGATCCGCGAGGAACTGCCGTCGCTGTTCAACCTGTTCCGTGCCGACGCTTATCTTCTCAAGAAGATCGTCGCTTCCGCCGGTTCGCTGCTGGAGGAGGTGCGGGCCGATCAGGATCACCCGATGCGGCAGGAATTCGACCGCTTCGTCCTGAAATTCATCGCCGATCTGCGCAATTCAAAGACCTATGCAAAACGCGCCGAAAAGCTGAAGCGCGATTTTCTTGCCCGGCCCGAGCTGAAGGCGCTGGCCGGCGACATGTGGGAAAGCCTGCGCAACCTGATCGAACAGGATGCGCGCGCCGAAAACTCGATGATCCGCAGCCATCTCGCCGGCATGTTCGTCGAGGTCGGCCGCCAGCTTGCCGGCGACGAAAAAATCCGCGCCGACATGAACCAGGGTTTTGTCGTGGCGCTGGCTTCCTTTGTCGAAAGCCAGAAAAGTGGCGTCTCGAGCTTCATCGCCGAGCAGGTGAAGCGCTGGGATCTCGGCCAGCTCACGCGCCTCATCGAAATGAACATCGGCCGCGACCTGCAATATATTCGCTTCAACGGCATGCTCATCGGCGGCATGGCGGGGCTGGCGCTTTACATCATCGAACTCGCCTTTCTCGTGAATTGACCCGCGGGACCATCGGCCTATCTTCTCTTTGACCGCGATCGACACCGGCGCGCGAAAGGGAGGAAATCATGGCCAAGGCACCTGAGACCGATACCTTCATGGACATGTTCAAACGGCTTGGCGAGGAGCTGAAGCTGCCGCGCTTCGATGTCGACGCCATTCTCGCCCATCACCGCAAGAATCTGGAGGCCTTGCAGAAATCGGCCTCGGCCAGCGCGTCCGGCGCATCCAGCCTGATGTCACGACAGAGGGAGATCATGCAGGATACGGTGCGTGAGATCACGGAGATGGCACAGGATTTCCGCACGCCCGGCAATGCGCAGGAGATGATGTCGAAACAGGCCGATTTTGTGCGCCGTTCCTTCGAAACCACAGTCAAGAACGCCAGCGAATCCGCTGAAATCATGCGCAAATCCGGCACGGAGTCGCTGGATATCCTGCGCAACCGCATTCGCGAGGCAATGGCGGAAATCCGGGATGGATATGATCGCCGGAAGTAGTGGGTGCATCATCACCAATCTGATGTCGATCCCGCCGGCTGGAACGGTGGTGGCCTACAAGGCGCGGTGTGCCGGCTAAGCTAGCCAGTGACGCCAGGCTTTTTGGGCTGATTTGCAATATTTATGCAATCAAGCGGCGGATTCTTTACAGCACACCTGTCAACCAACTTTCTATTTGTAGCCTTGCTCGTGTCGGCCGTGGCCAGGTTCTTCAGTGTAATGGTGATTTGGTTCCCCCGATTTCCTGTTGAGACCAAGGTATTTTCGGCGGAGGCGCCCAGAACACCGCCTGCAACAGGTATATTGGCAGCGGAAACCGCTAGTTTGCCTGTGTTCGTGGCCTGAGAGCTAACGTTGAAAGTGACGGTTACCTCGTCAACTATCAGCCCGAAATTTCCGCGACCCTCGGCCCTTACTCGCATATCGTTGAGACTATCCGCGACATCGATCATGGCTGCGTTAAGTGAAGTTGCCTTTGGATCTGCAACTTCTTTGGGTGTGTATGCGCAAGCTGAAAGAAGGAGTGTGATAAGTATAGAATGTGCAAATGCGGTGTTTTTCATTGCAACCATCCCTCAGGAAAAGCTTTTAATTCTCAAATTTCATCAAATCATTACTTCATAAGCGTGTCGAGAGGTAAGCCATGCTGAAGCGCCTCGCCCCGCGAACGCTTCGAACAGCTTGTCGCGACGTTCGAGCCCGCAGTGCGCCGAACCTTCGAGGAAGCGGTTGGCGCATCGCGGGCTAACGGGTCCGTTCGAACAGCCATGATCTGGTCGGCTGAATGCCAAAGTCTGTCACGAAGGTCTTTTGTTGAGCGTCAGAAGCTGCTAGTTCCGGGGCAGAAGTGGTCCGTTCGCGGGGAGCGTCTGATCCGGTGAACGTGCCTGTTGGTGCCGAAAACCTGAACGCGTAAGCGTCGGGAAACGGAGAAACCGATGTCGAAACCGGCTTTGACATTCGCCACGCTCAAGGATGCCGTCGGGCAGGAACTCGGCGTGTCGCAATGGGTCACCGTCGACCAGACCCGGATCGACCAGTTTGCTGATTGCACTGGCGACCATCAATGGATTCACGTCGATGCGGAGCGGGCAAAGCGCGAAAGTCCTTTCCGCGCAACGATCGCGCATGGTTTCCTGACGCTGTCGATCATTGGTTCTCTCGGCCAGGAGATCGGCGCGATCCCCGAAAATACGCAAGCCGCTTTCAACTACGGGCTCGACCGGGTGCGGTTCGTCGCCCCGGTCCGGGCAGGCACGCGCGTGCGGCTGCGCTCGACTTTGATATCGCTCGAGGATCGCGGTCCGGGCCAATATCTGATGAAGGCGAACAACGTCATCGAGATCGAGGGCGACGGGCGGCCCGCGCTGATCGCCGAAACGCTGATCATGCTTTACGAGCGCCGGCAGAAGAAGGTGGCCAGCTAATCTCGACACACCCTATTCGGCGTCTGGCTGGTTCTTGGGTGCGGCCTTGATGAAGGCGGGCAGTTCCATGCAGGTTGCCGCTATCCGGGAAATCACCGGGTAAGGCTCCATATCGACATTGTAGCGGGCATTGTTCGCGACCTGCGCGACAAGGCAGATGTCGGCGAGGCTTGGTCGGTCGCCGTGACAGAACCTACCGGTGTCCTTGCTCTCAGTGAGAATCTTTTCAAGCGGTTGGAAGGTTTCGTTGACCCAGTGCCGGAACCAGTTGGCGACATCGTCGTCGCTGGCGCCATAGAGGGTGCGCAACGAGGTCAGCACCCGCAGATTGTTTATCGGGTGGATGTCGCAGGCAATCATCTGGGAGAGCATGCGCACGCGGGCGCGGCCGAGCGGATCGGCCGGCAGCAGCGCCGGTTCTGGCACGGTCTCGTCCAAAAATTCGATGATCGCCAGCGATTGCACCAGAAGCGTGCCGTCGTTCCAGATCAGGGCAGGGACGAACCCTTGCGGGTTGACGGCAAGGTAGGCCGGTTCCAGATGTTCGCCGAAGCGCAGGTGATGGGGCACATAGGTGTAGTCCAGCCCCTTCATCTCCAGTGCAATACGCACCCGGTAGGATGTGGAGGAACGGAAGTAGTTATGCAGGATGATTTCGTTCATCAACATGCCTCCCAATGCGTTTTGCTGGTCGCTTTCACGCGGCAAATGAGTCGCGTGTCGATAAGCGACCAATGTACTATTTGGCAATAATCGCTTGCGCCGCGCTCGGCTACTCTTGAATGATGCGGAATGAATCGGGGAATTAGAAAAAATGTCTTCTTTGGCCGGCATGGCCGGACCGCGGCACCCCTCGACGCCCGCGCTTGCATGACGGAGTGTTGGCCATGAGCTCTGCCAACGAAACTGCCCGGTTCCTGATAATCGACGACCACCCGTTGTTTCGCGAGGCGCTGCACAGCGCGGTACGCATGGCCTATCCGGATGTCGATACGGTGGAGGCGCGGTCCATAACCGAAGCGCTGGAACAGCTTGCCGGGCCCAAGCCCTTCGATCTGGCGCTGCTGGACCTCTCGATGCCCGACGTTCATGGCTTCGACGGGCTGCTGCAACTGCGCACGCGCTATCCGCGCCTGCCGGTGGTCGTGGTTTCCGGTCACGAGGAGCCGAAGATCATATCCGAGGCGCTATCTTACGGTGCCGCAGGCTTCATACCGAAATCCGTGCGCAAGACCGATCTCGCCAATGCCATCCGTTCCGTCATGGAAGGCGCAATCCATGTGCCTGAGAACTACGAAGGGCAGGCGCCCGACGCTGAAAGTGCGGACCGGGCCGAAATGGTGCGCCGGCTCGCCAAATTGACGCCGCAGCAATTGCGCGTGCTCCAGATGCTGCGGCAGGGCCTGCTCAACAAGCAGATCGCCTTCGAACTCCAGGTGGGCGAAACGACCGTGAAGGCGCATGTCTCGGAAATCCTGCGCAAGCTCAACGTCTACAGCCGCACCCAGGCGGTGATCGAGGTTTCGAAGCTGGACAATGCGGAGTTGTTTCGGGAGCAATCGGGATTCTAAGGGAGTAGGGGAATAGGGAGTAGGGATTGAGGTTTCAAAGCCTCGCTGTCTTGATCAGTCCCCGACCTTAATCCTCCTGCTACCCTACTGCCCTATTCCCTTACTCCCCTATTCCCCTACTCCCCTATGCCAGCAAATGCGCCAGCAGCGCTCTTAGCTGCGCCGGTTTCAACGGTTTGCGCATCAGTTCGACGCCGGCTTCGCGCGCCATTCGCACCACGGCGTCGGAGCTATCTCCGGTGACGATCAGCGCGGGCACGCCGCGTCCGAGATAGCCGCGAATCTCGGCGATCGTCGCGCTACCGAGGTCGCCGCCATCGAGATGCTGATCGGCGATGATGATATCGGGAACCCAGTCGGTATCGCCGAGCGCATGCAGCGCCTGCGCGGTCGAGGTTGCAGTCTTGACAGTGCACTGCCAGCGTTCAAGCAGTACGGTCATGGCGTCCAGAACCTCGATATCGTTCTCGATCAGCAGCACTTTGGTTCCGAACAGGCCGTAACCGCGCGGCCGTTCGGGTTCGCCAAGCAGTGCCGCAGGGTCCGCAAAGGTGCCGATGACTACCGGCACGTCGAGATGGAAAACCGTGCCGCGCCCGACGGTCGAGGAAAAGGCGATGGGATGGCCGAGCGCGCTGGTCATGCGGCGCACGATCGACAGGCCGAGGCCAAGTCCGCCGCCGGAAAGGTCGGTATCGGCCGAGCTTGTGCCGCGATGGAACTCCTCGAACACCGCCTCGTGCTGATCCTCGGGAATGCCGCAGCCGGTGTCGACGATTGCGATCCTTATCATGTCGCCGCGGTGCCGGATGCCGACCAGAACGCCGCCTTTGCGGGTGTAGCGTATGGCGTTGGAAACGATGTTCTGGAGGATGCGGCGCAGCAGCGTACGGTCTGACCGCACCACCGCGTTTCCGGCATGGAATTTGAGTTTCAGCCCCTTCTGCGCGGCCAAAGGCTGGAAATCGGATTTCAGCGACGAGAACAATTGCTCCAGCGAGACATCGCTGATTTCCGGTTCGACAACGCCGGCATCCAGTTTGGAAATGTCGAGCAGCGTGTGGAGCAGGTCCTCCATCGTCTCCAGCGAGCGCTCGACCTGCCGAACCAGCTTGCGGCCTTCCTCGCTGGCCTGCACCTCCGCCAATGCCGACACCGACAGGTGCGCTGCATTGAGCGGCTGAAGAATGTCGTGGCTTGCGGCGGCGAGAAAGCGCGTCTTGGAAAGGTTGGCGCGCTCGGCATTCTCCTTGGCGGCGACGAGATCGATGTTGGACACTTCGAGCCGGCGCATCGTGGCGCGCAACTCCTCAGTGCGGCTCCGTACCCGGTTTTCCAGATTTATCGCCGTCTGGAACAGCGAAAAGGCATTGCCCTGCTGATCCATAGAGCGCTCGACGCGGGAGATCAGCGCCTGATTGATCTTCTTCAGCTTTTCAACGTCGTCGATCTGGCGGGCCGGCATCTGCGTCATGCCTCTATTCCGCCGCCTGTCGCTGGCCGAAGGCGATTCCGATGAAGGTCTGGTTCAGGTGCATGGAGCGATACTGCTCGCCATAGGTGCCGAAGCCGATAACGTTGTTGGCGCGGTAGAGTTCCGAAATATCGCGGAACACCTGCCGGTTGCGGGCATCGAGCCGCCTCAGGACACAGTCGAAGCCGAGGATCATGTCGATGCCGCCGAGCCGCTCGCTGACGTTCTTCAGCGCGGTGCGGGTTGATTCCACCATGCCGGTCGGCTTGGCGATGGACAGCACGATGCCGTCGTCAATGGCGCAGAAGAAGGACAGCGAGCCGTCGGAATTCATCTTCTGGATCGACCGGCAGTAATACTCGCCGCCGACGCGCACGACGACTGGATGCGAGGCGAAGCTGAGTGGCGTCATCGCACTGTGAACGATGCCGACGGCGGCAGCGAATTCCTCGGCCGCCACGCCGGCATTGAACTCATGGACGATGCGGTGTTCCGGGTCCGAGGATGTGACGACCAGCTTGTCTTCGGTAGGCACGAAGTTTTCCGTCTTGAAGACATGGAACGGGATTTCGGTCGCCATCAGGATGATGATGGCGCAATCCCTGTCGACATGGCCGTTCGAGATCAGCGTGGTCGTCTGGAATTTCAGGTCGTCGCCGGCGGAGCCGCCGATCAGCGGAATGTCGTCCAGCCCCCAGTGGATCGCCGACGTCACCGCTTCCTCGGCGTAGGAAAGCCCGTCGATAAGACAGAGTGCGAAGATATTGCCTGAGTGGGTCGAGCCCGTGCGTGCATGAAGCGTGCGCCTCAGCCCTTCGACCTCACCGGCAATGTCGTCCATGCCGGAGGAGGAAAGGTTCCTGATCATCGCGCTGACGGCGGTGAAGGAGCGCTGCGGGAACAGCATTGCCAGAACGTGGCCTTCCTCGAGCCCGGCTGGCGTTATCTCGCCCGCGGTCGAGCAGCCGGCATGGGCGAGGCTTGGTGCATGAATTTTCAATGCGGCCGAAAGCGATTCGGCATCCATCACCTGCTGCGAAAAGAAAAGAAGGGCAAAACCGGCATTTATCGCCGCTGCTTCCTCGGCGACCGCGCGGGCAAATTCGTCGGCATCGGCTATGTCGGATGTCAAAGCCGACAGGCCGCAGGCGTAGCTTGTCCGTGAACAGACCAGCGCAGTTCCTCCCAAGACCTGCCTTCGACGTCCTCATCTCATGTCGAAGGCACACGCGTCTTGTGCATTCTTGCCCCGAGGCGCTAGTTTGGCAATGCCTGCATGCGGAACTCGTGTCCGAAAGTACAATATACGGGCATCCGGGCCGCCTGCATTCTCGCATCGTCGGGAATAAAATAAGTCCGCCGTGCATTTTTGCGGCGTTAGAATACAGCCCGCCGACCTTCCGGTTCGCGCGGGGAGGGCACCAAGGGAGGTTTCATGTCGGAAGTATCGTTGGTTGTGAACGGCCGGCGCGTCGGCGGCGTGGTTGAGGACCGCACGCTGCTGGTGCAGTTCCTGCGCGAAAATATCGGGCTCACCGGCACGCATGTCGGTTGCGACACGTCGCAATGCGGTGCCTGCGTCGTCCATGTCGACGGCAAGGCCGTCAAATCCTGCACAATGCTGGCCGCTCAGGCATCGGGCTCGACGGTCGTTACCATCGAAGGCCTGGCCAATGGCGCCGACCTGCATCCGGTGCAGGCGGCTTTCAAGGAACATCACGGGCTGCAATGCGGCTTCTGCACGCCGGGCATGATCATGTCGGCGACCGACATGATCAATCGCCACCCGGAGGGTCTCGACGAAGCCACGGTGCGCGCTGAACTCGAAGGCAATATCTGCCGCTGCACCGGCTATCACAACATCGTGAAAGCCATACTGGCGGCGTCGAAGACGATGTCGAAGGCGGGAAAGAGCAAGGCGAAAAAGGCGGCTTGAGGGAGTAAGGGAATATGGGAGTAGGGCAGTAGGGGTTTAGAACGCGAAATCCGAAACGCCCGAACCTATAACTTCCCTACTCCCTTACTGCCTTATTCCCCTACTCCCCTAAAAAGTTCTGGAGGAGAACGTTCATGGGCATTGAAGGCGTCGGCGCACGGGTTGCGCGCAAGGAAGACAAGAGATTCATCACAGGCGCGGGCCGCTATGTCGACGACATGGTGGTTCCGGGAATGAAGCATGCGGCCTTCGTGCGCAGTCCTTACGCGCATGCCGACATCAAGAAGATCGACGTCAAGGCGGCGCAGGCCATGCCGGGCGTCATCGGCGTGCTGACCGGCAAGGAACTCAAGACCGACGGTATCGGCAATCTCATCTGCGGGTGGATGATCCATTCCAAGGACGGGTCGCCGATGAAGATGGGCGCATGGTCGCCGCTGGCGGTCGACCGCGTCCGCTATGTCGGCGATGCGGTCGTCATCGTCGTTGCCGATAGCAAGGCGCAGGCGCGTGATGCGGCCGAAGCCGTGGAGATCACCTACAAGGAACGCAAGGCCGTCACCAGCGCGGTGGACGCCGTGAAGAAAGGCGCGCCGCAGATCCATCCGGAAGCCGACGACAACCTGATCTTCGACTGGGACCTGGGCGATGCCGAGGCCACTGCTGCTGCCTTCGGCAAGGCCGCCCATGTCGTGAAGCTCGACATCGTCAACAACCGCCTCGTCCCGAACGCCATGGAGCCGCGCGCGGCACTCGGTCATTACGACAAAGCCGAAGACCACTACACCTGCTGGACGACGTCGCAGAACCCGCATGTCGCGCGCCTCGTCATGAGCGCCTTCTACAATGTCGCGCCGGAAAACAAGCTGCGTGTCATCGCGCCAGATGTCGGCGGCGGCTTCGGCTCGAAAATCTACATCTACCCTGAAGAGATTGTCTGCCTCTGGGCGTCGAAGAAGACCGGCGTTCCGGTGAAATGGGTCGGCGACCGCACGGAAGCCTTCCTCACCGACGCGCATGGGCGCGACCACGCTACGCATGCCGAGATGGCCTTCGACAAGGATCACAAGATCCTTGGGCTGAAGGTCGAGACCAAGGCCAATCTCGGCGCTTACATGTCGCTGTTTTCCTCGGCGACGCCGACCTATCTCTACGCCACGCTGCTGTCGGGCCAGTACAATATCCCGGCAATCCACGCCAATGTGAAGGCGATCTATACCAACACCGCGCCCGTCGATGCCTATCGCGGAGCAGGGCGACCGGAGGCGACCTATGTCATGGAGCGGATGATGGAAACGGCGGCACGCCAGTTCGGCCTCTCGCCGGCAGAGCTTCGCCGCAAGAACTTCGTCACTTCCTTCCCGCATCAGACGCCGGTCATCATGTGCTACGACGCCGGCGATTTTGGTGCCTCGCTCGATGCGGCTCTCAAGGCTTCCGACTATGCCGGCTTCGAAAAGCGCCGCGCCAAGGCCAAAAAGGCCGGCAAGCTGCGCGGCATCGGCATGAGCTGCTACATCGAAGCCTGCGGCATCGCGCCGTCGGCGGCGGTCGGTTCGCTCGGCGCGGGCGTCGGCCTTTGGGAATCGGCCGAGGTCCGGGTCAATGCGGTCGGCACGATCGAAGTGCTGACCGGCTCGCACAGCCACGGGCAGGGGCATGAGACGACCTTCGCCCAGCTCGTCACCCAGCGCTTCGGCGTGCCGCTCGACTCGGTTTCGATCGTGCATGGCGACACCGACAAGGTGCAGATGGGCATGGGCACCTACGGCTCGCGCTCCGGCGCTGTCGGCATGAGCGCCGTGGTCAAGGCGCTCGACAAGGTCGAGGCCAAGGCCAAGAAGATCGCCGCCCATCTGATGGAAGCGGACGAGGGCGATATCGTCATCGAGAACGGCGCGCTGAAAGTTGCCGGCACCGATAAGAACGTTCCGTGGTTCCAGCTCGCGCTCGCCGCCTACACAGCGCACAATCTGCCCGGCGGCATGGAGCCCGGCCTCAAGGAAACCGCCTTCTATGACCCGGCCAATTTTACCTTCCCGGCCGGCTGCTACATCTGCGAGGTCGAGGTCGATCCGGATACAGGCATGACCGAGATCATCCAGTTCGTTGCCGCTGACGACTTCGGCAACATCATCAATCCGATGATCGTCGAAGGCCAGGTGCATGGCGGTATTGCGCAGGGTGTCGGGCAGGCGTTGCTGGAAGGCGCGCACTACGATCCCGGTAACGGCCAGCTGCTGACGGCGAGCTACATGGACTACACCATGCCGCGCGCCGGCGACCTGCCGTCGTTCCAGGTTTCGACCTCGAACACGCCATGCCCGTCCAATCCGCTCGGCATCAAGGGCTGCGGCGAGGCCGGCGCCATCGGCTCGCCGCCGGCGGTCATCAACGCCATCACCGATGCCATCGGCACCAATGAACTGACCATGCCGGCAACGCCCCAGAAGGTGTGGGCGGCGTTGCGCGCGGCAACGAAACACTGAGATTGGAGGGAGTAGGGGAATAGGGCAGTAGGGCAGTAGGGATAGACCCGCGCTTGAGCCTTAACATACTGCCCTATTGCCTTACTGCCATACTGCCCTGAAGGGAGAACACACAGATGTACTCAGTCAATTACCACCGCGCTTCCTCGGTCGCCGACGCGGCCAAGCAGATCAAGAAGGGTGACGCCAAATTCCTGTCCGGCGGCATGACGCTGATACCGGCCATGAAGACGCGGCTCGCCGCACCTTCCGATCTGGTCGATCTTGGTCACATCAAGGAAATGAAGGGCATCAAGGTTTCGGGCAAGACCGTGACCATCGGCGCCGGCACCACGCATTTCGAAGTCGCCAATGACGAGAAGCTGAAGAAGGTCGCGCCTTCGGTCGCGCATCTGGCAAGCCTCATCGGTGATCCGGCGGTGCGCCATCGCGGCACGATCGGGGGGTCTATCGCCAACAACGATCCGGCGGCCGATTATCCGGCGGCCCTTTTGGCGATTGGGGCGACGATCGTTACCAACAAGCGTCAGATCGCAGCCGACAAATTCTTCAAGGGCCAGTTCGAGACGGCGTTGAAGGAAGACGAGATCGTCACTGCCGTCACCTTCACCGCGCCTGCCAAGGCGGCCTACCAAAAATTCCGCAACCCGGCTTCGCGTTATGCCATCACCGGCGTGTTCGTGGCCAAGGGCAGCGACGGTGTGCGGGTGGCGGTTACCGGCTCGGGCGATGACGGCGTGTTCCGCTCCAGGGAGATCGAGGCGGCGCTGACGAAAAAGTTCGACGCCTCGGCACTGGAAGGCGTTACCGTACCGTCGAAGAACCTGATGACGGATATGCATGCTTCGGCAGAGTACCGCGCCAACCTGATCGTGGTCATGGCCAAGCGCGCCGTTGCGGATGCCAACGCCTGAAAAGCATGCCCATATAGGCAGAGAAGGGGCCGTTCTGGCCTCTTCCCTGTTTTAATAGCCCGCCGTGCTCTTTGACTTGCTTCCACCGCATCGCTAGATGTCGGGTCGATTGTGAAAAGGCACCGAGAGCGGGCATTGACGCGTGAAGTTCTACCTGAAGATCGCAGTCGGATTTCTGCTTCTGCTTGCCGTGTTTTCATTCATGGTCTGGTATCGCACCACCGCGCTCGGGCATGACGCGTTGCGCGACATCGCCACGCAGGCGCAGCTTTGCAAGACCATGGGGTGCAGTGAGGGCATCGACGAGGCGGCATCCTATCTCGCCGAGCAGTACGGCCTTTCACCGGGGCTGGTTCAGTGGTGCGTCGGCGTCGATACGCTGTCTGAACGCGACGGCGCCAAGGGGCTAGTCAACCGCTCCTGGTGGATCAACCTGCTCTACGAGCCCTGCGGCGATCCGATCACCGAGTAATTGGAGAAACGGGAAGGGCCGTTTGATGGTCTCTGCCTGTTGCCGATGCATCGCGAAGCAGGATGACTATTTCGGCATTGGCGGCATGAATGCTTGATGCCGCCAACATTTCATTCCACATCAGTCACGATGCGGGACGACATGTGGGATCAGCGTTGGATGTTGAGGTGGTGGGCCTTGCCTGCCTCCGTCGTTACGCATCTGCTCGTTGTAGCGCTGCTGATTTTTGGACTTCCGGTATCGCTCTCGCAGTCGCAGGAGGATCAGCCGATAGCGGTGGAACTCGTGCCGCCGCCCAAACCACCCGAGAAAGCAAAGGTTGAACCGTCGCCGGCTGCGAAAGCGGCCAAGTCCGAGAAACCGCAGGAAGCAGATGCCGAACCATCGTCACCGGCGGGTAATGACTCCGCCGGCCAATCGCCAACACCTGCTCTGAGGCCCGTCTTCCAATTCGGTGAGAAGAACGCCGGTCCTCGAGAATCTCCAGATGGCAACAGTGCGGAGGACGGTTCGGCGTCGCCGGTGGCGCGGCCTGAACCGGACAAACCGGACCTTGCGGCACCGCCGCCTGTGACGGCCCTCGATGCAATAAACCCGGCGCCGCAGCCCAAGGCGCCCGAGACGCCTGCGCCCAAGCCGGCGGATACCGCCAAAGTGCAAAAAGCCGTGAAGCTTCAGGAGGCGAAGAAACTATTCTCGCAAACTGCAAGCGATAATCCGGTAGCGACAACTGCCATGCGTAATGTTCCGCGTGAGGTGCGTGCGGGCCGGCTCTGCGTCACGGAGTTGCGTGAGCAGTTGCTCAACGCTTCGCCACCGTATTTTCCGGACCTCCTGCCTTCCGAGCGCCTGAAAGAGGGCACGGTCATCGAAATTCCGAGGGAGGCTTTCCGCGCGAATGGGCAGTGGTTCAATCTGAGCTATCGTTGCGAGGTCGACGCGGAGGCTATGAAAGTCGTGTCATTCGCCTTCAATGTCGGGGATCCGGTTCCACGCAGCGAATGGAAGCGGCGCGGGCTGCCCTCGCAATAAGGGCTGAGCACGCGTCCGAAGCGGAATCTGGGCTAATACTTGCCAAGATCGTAGGGAGGGATATCATCGCTCAGGAAGATCGGAAACTGCACTCGACTGACGTGGTGCTATATCCATGGCGGAAAAACGCAAATCGACAGCGGTCGAAAACCAGCGAAAGTCGCGTGCGGCTGTTCGGCGTGTCCTTGAACGACACAAGGTCTACGTCGTCAGCCGGCGCTTTTCCGAGTCCGGAATGTCTGCACGTGTCCTGATCGATGGCGAGTATTACGACGTCAACGAGCGGGAACTTTCACGGCTGGAGGCCGGTGCGCGTCCGGAACGGGATCTGGCTCTTGAACCGGTCCGCGATGCCTGATCCGAGTGACATCGTAATTCAAAGGCTCATTTCCGAAGCGTGATCCATGCCGGCGCATGATCGCTTGCGCCGTCCATTCCTCGAGCATCCCTGTCGATGCCGGCTCCGCTCAGCCGTCGTGCCAGTTTCTTGCTTAGAAGAATATGATCGAGGCGCAGGCCGGCGTCGCGCGGCCAGCGGTTTCGCCGGTAGTCCCAGAATGTGTAAAGGGTGTCCTTGGGATGAACCTTGCGGAGTGCGTCTAGCCAGCCCTGGTCGAGAAGACTGCGGAAGGCTGCGCGGCTTTCGGGCTGGACCAGCGCGTTGTCGTCGTAGGATCGCGTCGGATAGATGTCGCGCGGCTCCGGGACGACGTTGTAGTCGCCGGCAAGCACCACCGGCAGCCCCGTCGACAGCAACTCTTTTGCGTGGCCGATCAGGCGGCCGTGCCAGGCGAGCTTGTAGTCAAATTTCGGGCCGGGCTGGGGGTTCCCATTCGGTGCATAGAGCGACGCGATCAGGATGCCGTTCACGGCGGCCTCTATATAGCGGCTCTGTGAATCGGACGGATCGCCCGGCAGTTCGGTGCGGGTCAGGACAGGTTCGCTGCCGCGCGCCAGAATGGCAACGCCGTTCCAGGCCGATTGCCCGCGCCAGACCGCGCCGTAACCCGCCGCTTTGATAGCAGCTTTCGGGAACTGCCTGTCCGTCGCCTTGAGCTCCTGCAGGCAGACGACATCGGGTTTGGCCGATGCCAGCCACGCCAGCAGGTTTTCGAGCCGGCGGTTGACGCCATTAATGTTGAAGGTCGCGATCTTCATGCCTGGGGCACAGTCAGCGGGCCAATTTGGCGGACCATGCCGTGACCGCATCGGCAAGCGTCTTCAGGTGATCGGCGGCGGAAAACCCCGATATGTTCTTGCGGGGCTTGAGGTCGTGATCTCCATCCTCGAGCCAGAGAATTTCGATCCCGTCGGAGAGCTGATAGGCTGGAACCTCATCGCGGGTGCCGAACTCGTCGCGCGTTCCCTGGCAGATCAAGGCCGGCGTTTTCAATCCGGCAAGATGTTTGGTGCGTAGTTGCTCCGGCTTGCCGGGCGGGTGAAACGGGTAGCCGAGGCACAGCAGACCTGCAATTTTTCCAGCGGAATAGAGATCGTCCGCGACCATGCTGGCGACCCGTCCGCCCATCGACTTGCCGCCGATGATGAGTGGTCCTTTCGCGCCGAGTTCGGCAATGGCTGCCCTGTATTCCGGGTTGAGCGTCTCGGCACGGGGAGGGGGCTTGCGGCTGTCGGAGGTTCGCCGCGCCGCCATGTAACCGAATTCGAAGCGTGCGACGCGAAAGCCCGCATCCGCGAGAGCTTTGGCCGTGGCCGTTATCGATGCGGAATCCATCGGCGCGCCGGCACCGTGGGCGAGAAGGATGGTGACGGGAGCATCATCCGGTCCGTCGAACAGGAACATCTCAGCCCGCCGTTTTCTGGGCAAGCTGAAGGTCGACGAACTGGATGCCGCGGGCCGCAGTCCGCGCCCATTCGGAATCGCCGTCGAGTTCGAGATAGCGCTCCCACCAGCGCCGCGCCTCGCCCAGATTGCCGGCGTCGAATTCGAGCTTCGCGAGGTTGAAGATCGCGTCCTCATATTCGCCGTCGAGTTCGATCGCCTTCAAAAGATGGCGGCGCGCGGAATCGGTCCGCCCATCTTCGCTCATCAGGCCGGCGAGATTGAACCACGCCTCTACGAAGCTTGGGTCTAGCTTGATGGCGCGGGCATAGTCCTGCCCGGCCTCCAGCGGCAGGCCGTCCGCCTTGAGGCAGTTCGCGCGGTTGAATGCGGCAACAGGGTCGGTCGGATCGATTGCGAGGTAGCGCCGGTAGAAGGCTGCGGCATCCGCATATCGGCCTTCATGCTCCGCCGTTTCGGCCTGCAGGAAGATGTCCTCCAGTTCGGCTTCGCCGGGAATTCCAAGCTCGAACAGCATCTGGCCGTCGAGTTCACTCAGGCCCTCGGCTCGACGCGCGTAGATCGCGTCCGCACCTTCGTGATGGAGCGACAATGCGGTGAGCGACTTCACCGGCCCCGATCGATGCACCGACCTTGCGATCGCGCTCCATGAAGCACCGCTGGAAACCAGCCCCGCATATTTCCGCGCCAGTATCAGGTCGCGGAAGGAGTATGGTTCGGCGTCATGCTCGAAGGCGTCGAACAGGGAAAGAAGTTTCAATGTCCGCGCGGACAGCCCGGACTGGTCAATCAGGGACTGCTCCGTAAGCGCTGAGGCCTCAGGCGAACTCATCAGCCCCAGCAGCCGGAGAAAGCCGCTCTCGCTCAGGAGCCGTGTGCCCTGGCTCGCTCCGGTGTTGAACAGCGTCTCGATCTCGGTCTCACTTGCCCGCGTGAGTAGGCCGCGGCCAAAGACCAGATATGACATCCGCCGGGTCACCCCACGCCGGAGATGACCCTGCTGCCGCTCGACTTCTCGCGCGGCCATTCGTCGTGGAAACGCGGAGAGCGCCCCCACGATGCCGATGGTCTGGCCGGCAACGCCCATCAGGCTTTTTTCTTGGCTGCCGGTTTGGCCGGCGTGGCAGCGGCGGCCTTTTCCTTCGACTTGACTGCCGGCTCGGCCTTCGTCTTGCTCTTGGCCGGCGGCTTCGATTGCGACAGGCTCGCCTTGAGGGCGTCCATGAGGTTGATGACATTGCCGCGCTCGGGCGCTGCCGCAACGATCGGCTTGTGACCCTTGAGCTTCTCGCGGATCATCTGCATCAGGGCGACCTCGTAGCGATCCTCGTAGTTCTTGGGATCGAACGTCGTCTGCTTTTGCTGGATGAGTGCTTCGGCCAGTTGCAGCATCTCGGCATCCGGCTTTCCGACCGGGATGTTGCCAAAATATTCCGCAGTTCCGCGCACTTCGCTCGGGTTTCGCAGTGTACACACGAACATGCCGGTTTCGCGCGCGCCGATGGTGATCACCCGTTCACGACTGGACAGGACGAGGCGCGCAATCGCCAGTTTGCCGGTCTTGCGCAAAGCCTCCCGAAGCACGACGAACGTCTCTTCGGCCATCGCGCCGTCCGGCGCCAGATAATAGGGGGAGTCCTGATAGATGACGTCGACCGAGCCTTCGTCGACGAAGGCTTCGATGTTCATCGTGTGCGTGGATTCGATCTTGATGCTTTCGAGATCACTGTCCTCGATGATGATGTATTTCTTGTCTTCGTATTCGTATCCCTTCACCAGATCGGATCGTTCGACCAGGCCCAGTTCTGGATCGACCGGCTTGATGTTGATCCGGTTGTGGGTCTTCTTGTGAAGCTGATTGAAGCTGATGCGTTCGCTCGTGCTCGTGGCCGGATAGAGCCTGACCGGACAGCTCACGAGACTGAGTTTAAGGTAACCTTTCCAGCTTGCCCTGGGCGCCATGATCGTCTCCTACGCGGCACTACGATTACTTCCTGCTTTCAGACAATACCGGCAAATCCCTAGCAAAATCTTCGATATCGGCCCAGGGATCGCCCGACGTGGCCAACAGGCCAGGAAGCGAAGAATAGTTCAAATCCTCGGGAGCGTCGATGGTTTCGAGGTCGGCCCAGCTTATAGGGGTCGATGCAGGCAGGTTGGTGCGGGCCCGAAGCGAGTAGGGGGCAACAGCGGTGTGCCCGCGCGCATTGCGGTGATAGTCGATGAAAATCCGCTTTACGCGATTGTCCTTGCCCATCGTCGTGGTGAAGGTTTTCGGCGCGGTGGCGGCAAGATGGCTGGCTATGGCGCTGGTTGCCTGATGGGCTTTTTTCCAGATGAGCTTCGGCGTGATCGGCACGACGACGTGGATGCCCTTGCCGCCCGAAGTCTTGACGAACGGGACGAGACCGAGTGCTTCGAGCTCACCGCGAATGTGGATGGCTGCCTCGACCACCTCGCGCCATTCTATGCCTTCGCCGGGATCGAGGTCGAAGACGACGCGGTCCGGCTTGTCCAGCCGCTTGCGGTGCGATCCCCAGGCGTGGAATTCGATGACGCCGAACTGCGCCAGCGCGAGATAGCCTCGCGCGTCCTCCACCGAGATATAGGACTTCGTCTCGCCTTCCGAATTGACGGTCGAGAAGGTCGCCATCGAGGATGGCATGCCGGTGAAGGCATGGCGCTGGAAGAAGCAGTCGGCAAGCTTTCCCGTGGGGCAGCGGAAGAGCGAAACCGGCCGGCCGAGAATATGTGGCAGCATGAAGTCTCCGACCATGGCGTAGTAAAGCGCTATGTCGAGCTTGGTCGGGCCGGACTTGCCGAACAGCCGTCGCGTCGGATTGGTCACGGAGATGCTGGCGAGATCGGCATCGGAGATCAGCCGCTTGCGCTTAGTCGAAACCGGCGTTGTAAGCTCCACGCCGCGCAGGCTCTTGAAGACCGCATGGCGAAGCGCGTTGTCGGCCGTGCGGTTGGCATAGTGAACATGCGCCGACAGCACCGGGCGGACCCAGATGATTTCCTTAGGCGCGCCTTCGAGCTTCGTCGCACCGTCACGAAGCGGCTCCAGCCGGGCCAGCAGTTCTTCCTGCATTTCGGCATCGAAACCCGTGCCGATCTTGCCGCGATATTGCAGTTCGCCGTCCACCCATTCGCCGGCGGCGAGCGCGGCGAGGCCTTCGGCCGCTTCCGAAACGGTGTATCCGGCAATGACGAAATCGTCAGTCATCAACGCCTTGGTCTTGGTCCAGGTTTTCGAGCGGCCGCTTTGATATGGCGCCGATGCCCGTTTCGAGACGACCCCTTCGAGCCCCAGTTCCGAGACCTTTTCGTAGAATGCGCGCCCGTCGCCATCGACGTGATCGCTTATCTGGATCGCCGAATTCCCGGTTATGTGCCCGGCCAGGAATTGGGAAAGCAGCTCCTTGCGCTTTTCCAGCGCAACCTTGGCGAGGTTCCAGCCATCGAGGTGGAGAAGGTCGAAGGCGTAGAACACAAGCTTCCTGCCGGGGCCTTCCGACAGTGCATCCTGCAGCAGCGAGAACCGGCTGATGCCCTTATCGTCCAGTGCCACTATCTCGCCGTCGATGACGACATCGCGGCTCGGCAACCGCCGGAATTGATCCGGCAGATCGCCGTAGCGCTTCGTCCAGTCCAGCCCGCCCCGCGTGATCAGCCGGACGGTGTCGCCGGACAGATGCGCCATCGTCCGGTAGCCGTCGAACTTGATCTCATGCAGCCAGACCTCTCCGGTGTCTCCGCCGGGCGGCGCGGCCATCTGGGTCGCAAGCTGGGGTTCGATACGCGTCGGGGCGGCTCCCTTCTCAACACCCGGAAGCGAGCCGGGATCGAGCTTGCCGGCTTTGCGCGCCGGTTTCGGCTTTTGCACCAGTTCCTCGATCTTCCGGCCCGACTTCACGCTTTCAGGACGTTTGGCGAGGATATCGATCTTCGTGTCGGCGGCGAGATCGCGCTCCTTGAAAAGCAGCCAGTTGCGCTGATCGTCATCGCCGGGCTTCGGCTTCAGCCGCGCCAGCATCCAGCCGCCATTGAGTTTCTCGCCGGCCAGACGAAACTTGAAAGCGCCGGTCTTCAGGCTCTTCTCGATATCGTCCATCGGCGCCCAGACGCCGGTGTCCCAGACGATCATCGGGCCGCCGCCATATTCGCCTTCGGGTATTACGCCCTCGAAGTCGATATATTCGAGGGGATGGTCCTCGGTTTCGACGGCAAGCCGCTTGTCCGCCGGGTTGAGCGATGGTCCCCTCGGCACGGCCCAACTCTTCAGCACGCCGCCGACCTGCAGCCTCAGATCGTAGTGATCCGCGGTCGCGTGATGCTTGTGGACGACAAAACGGCTGCCGCCGTCGCCGGAAAGGTTGCCCACGGGCTCAAGCGTTTTCGAGAAGTCCCGCTTTTTGCGATAGGGCTGCAGCTTCGATGTCGCCATGCATCTAGGCTATGGGGTGTTAAGCCAACCCGCAATATTCCAGTTCAATCACGGTTGCCATTGCCCCTGCTATCAGGAGTGATGCCGGCAACCATGGATTTTGGTTGCAGGCACTTGCCTTGCACTCGTCTTGCTATTTAAATCGATATAACTTGCAAAGGTCACATGAGGGGTGTCCGATGGAAAGAGCAGAAGACAGATTGTCCTCCGTTTCCAAGGAACACCGAAAAAGACCATCATGGCGCATCGCGCTCGTCGGCTTGCTCGGGCTGACCCTCGGCATATCCACAGCCTTCGCGCAGCAGCAGCAACCGCCGACGGTGACCGTCGCCAAGCCGGTGGTGCGCGATATCGTCGAGGACGATGAGTTCGTCGGGCGTTTCGATGCGATCGACGATGTCGCGATCCGCTCGCGCGTTGCCGGCTATCTGGCCGACGTACATTTCCGCGACGGCCAGATGGTGGCGAAAGGTGACCCGCTTTTCACCATAGACCAGCGCCCTTACCAGGCCGCCTTCGACGCGGCGAAGTCCCAGGTGGATGTGGCAACAAGCCTGCTCGAATTCTCCAAGATGCAGTTGGACCGGGCCGAGCAACTGGCAAAGTCCGGCAACCTTTCCGCCTCCACGCTCGATGACCGCCGGCGCGAGTTCCTCTCCGCGCAAGCCCAGCATCAGGGCGCCGAAGCCGCGTTGCGCACCGCCAGCCTCAACATGGAGTTCACCGAAATCAAGGCGCCGCTGTCGGGCCGCATCGGCCGGAGGCTGGTTTCGCAAGGCAATCTCGTCCAGCCGGACTCGACCTTGCTCACCACGATCGTCGCTCTAGACCCCATCGACTTCTACTTTGATATCGACGAGCGGGCGTACTTTTCCTATGCCCGCGATGCGCGCCAGCGCGGCGGTTCCCTGCAGGAGGGCGGAGGCGGCATAGACGTTTCGGTGCGCGTGGCCGACCAGAACGAGGCGGCCGTCAAAGGCAGGCTGGACTTTGCCGAGAACCGGCTGGATGAGGCGACGGGCACGATGCGCGCCCGCGCCCGCTTCGACAACAAGGAAGGGATGCTGCAGCCGGGCATGTTCGGCCGCATCAACGTGCCGGGCTCGCTGCCGCATCCGGGCGTTCTGCTGCCGGACGATGCGATCGGCGCCGACCAGAACCGCCGCATCGTCTTCGTGGTGGATCAGGCAGGGCTGGTTTCGACCAAGCCCGTCCGCACCGGTCCGCGCATCGACGGCTACCGCGTCATCCGCGAAGGCCTGACCGGCGACGAGACCGTGGTCGTCAATGGGCTGGTGCGCGTTCGTCCCGGCGTCACCGTCAAACCGGAGGTGATCACCTTGCCGCCCAAGGCCGCTGGCGAAGGTCAATCGCAATGAGGTTTTCTCATTTCTTCGTCGACCGCCCGATCTTCGCGGCGGTGCTCTCGATCGTGCTCCTGATTGTCGGCGGCATCGCCTACACGCAGCTTCCCGTCGCCCAGTATCCCGAGATCGCCCCGCCGACGATCGTGGTGCGCGCCAACTATCCCGGTGCTGATGCCGAAACCGTTGCCGCAACGGTCGCGACGCCGATCGAGCAGGAAATCAACGGCGTCGAAAACATGCTCTACATGTCGTCCTATTCGTCGGAAGACGGCGCGATGGCATTGACCATCACCTTCGAGATCGGCACCGACCTCGATCAGGCTCAGGTGCTGGTGCAGAACCGCGTCTCGGTGGCAGAACCACGTTTGCCGGAAGAAGTGCGGCGGCTCGGCGTGACCACCGCGAAGAGTTCGCCCGACCTCATGATGGTCGTGCACATGCTGTCACCGGACGATACCTACGACCAGCTCTATGTCTCGAACTATGCCCGCACGCGCATTCGCGACGTGCTGTTGAGACTGGATGGCGTCGGCGACGTCATCATCTTCGGCGAGCGCGAATACGCGCTGCGCATCTGGCTCGACCCGGAGAAACTGTCGGCATATGGCATGACAGCCGGCGACGTCGTGGAGGCGTTGCGTGAGCAGAACGTACAGGTTTCCGGCGGTTCGATCGGCGCGCCACCCGTCACCGGCGGGTCAGCCTTTCAATATACGGTGACCACGCAAGGGCGCTTCGAAGACGCACGAGACTTTCGCTACGTCATCGTCAAGTCGACCGAAGGCCGCCTGATCTCGCTCGAGGATGTGGCGCGCATCGAGCTCGGCGCAAAGGACTATGTCACCAATTCCTATCTCAATGGCAAGCAGGCGGTGGCGCTCGGCATTTTCCAGCGGCCCGGAACGAATGCGCTGGCAGCCGCCGACGAGATCCAGAAAACCGTTGCCAATCTGGCGGCGGATTTCCCGAAAGGTCTCGCCTACGAAATCGTCTACAACCCGACCGAGTTCATCGCCGAGTCGATCAACGAGGTCTACAAAACAATCGCCGAGGCGATCCTGCTGGTCGTCATCGTCATCATCGTCTTCCTGCAATCCTGGCGCATGGCGATCGTGCCCATCGTGGCGATCCCCGTTTCCCTGATAGGCACATTGGCGTTCCTCTATGCCTTCGGTTTCTCGCTCAACATGCTCACGCTGTTCGGGCTTGTGCTGGCGGTCGGTATCGTCGTCGACGATGCGATCGTCGTGGTGGAAAATGTCGAGCGAAACATCGCCTTGGGCCACACGCCGCGCCGCGCTGCCCACCGGACGATGGACGAAGTCGGTACTGCGGTGCTTGCGATCTCGCTGGTGCTGATTTCTGTCTTTGTGCCGACGGCCTTCATCCCCGGCATTTCCGGACAGTTTTATCTCCAGTTCGCCATCACCATCGCGGTGTCGACGGCGATCTCGGCTTTCAATTCGTTGACGCTTTCACCGGCGCTGGCAGCCGCATTGTTCAAGCCGCATCACAATGGCGAACATTCAAACTTCGTCCTGGCGCGGTGGGGCCGGGCTCTCGCGGACGGTTTCAACAACGGTTTCGACAGGCTATCGCATGGCTATGCCAAGCTGGTGCATCTGCTCGTCGGTTCGTGGGCGGCGTTGCTTGCGATGCTTCTGGTCTTTGCCGCCTTGATCTATGCCACGGTCTATATGCTGCAGACGGTGCCGCGCGGCTTCATTCCGCAGATGGACCAGGGTTACGCCATCGTCGTTGTGCAATTGCCGGAAGGTTCTTCGCTAGGCAGAACCGACGCCGTCGTCCAGAAGGCATCCGAAATCATCAGGAAAACGCCCGGCGTCGCCAACGCAGTCGCATTTGCCGGCTTTTCCGGCGCCACCTTCACCAATGCCAGCAATTCGGGCGTGATCTTTGCAGCCTTCAACAGTTTTGAGGAAAGGCTGAAGCAGGGGCAATCATCCGGACAGATCATCGGCAATCTGTATGGCAGCCTGCAATCGATCCAGGAGGCATTCATCATCGCCTTGCCGCCGCCGCCGGTGCCGGGCATCGGCAATTCGGGTGGTTTCAAGATGATGCTGCAGGAACGCAACAGCGCCGACATGCGGCCGATCCTGGCGCTCGCCTATGAGATTGCCGGCAAGGCCAATCAGACGCCGGGTCTGACGGGCGTCTTCACCACCTTCTCGGCCTCGAGCCCGCAATTCTTCCTGGAGATCGATCGCGACAAGGCGCGGATTTTGAACGTGCCGATCCCCAACATATTCGAGACGCTGTCGATCAATCTCGGCACCGCTTATGTCAACGACTTCAATGCGTTCGGCCGGGTTTATCAGGTCCGGGCGCAGGCGGATCAGGCGTTTCGCCTGGAGCGCGACGACATTCTGAAGCTGAAGGTCCGCTCGGCGACCGGCGCGTTGGTGCCGCTGGGCACCCTGGTCGAGATCCGCGACGTGACCGGGCCTTCGCTGGTGCAGCGCTACAACATGTATGTATCGGTTCCGCTGCAGGGCAATGCTGCGCCGGGCGTCTCCACCGGTGATGCGCTGAAGGCGATGGAGACGGTAGCGACGCAGACGCTGCCGCAGGGTACGTCGTTCGAATGGACGGAACTGGCCTTGCAGGAAAGCCAGACCGGCAACACCGCGATCCTGATCTTCGGGTTGTCGGTGCTGTTCGTCTTTCTTGCGCTGGCTGCCCAATATGAGAGCTGGATCATGCCGTTCGCGATCGTGCTCATCGTGCCGCTCGGCGTGCTGGCGGCACTGCTCGGCGTGGCGTTCCGTGGGCTGGACAACAATGTGCTGGTGCAGATCGGCCTTGTCGTGCTTGTGGGTCTCGCCGCCAAGAACGCCATTCTGATTGTCGAGTTTGCCCGGCAGGGTCAGGAGCGCGGTGCGTCTGCGGTCGACGCGGCGGTGGAGGCGGCCCGGCTGCGGTTGCGGCCGATCCTGATGACCGCCTTCGCTTTCATCCTGGGTGTCGTCCCGCTGATGATCGCTACGGGTCCGGGCGCTGAAATGCGGCAATCGCTGGGTACGGCGGTGTTCTCAGGCATGCTCGGCGTGACGATCGTCGGACTGTTCCTGACGCCGGTATTCTATGTGACGCTTCGGCGGTTGTTCCCCTATCGAAAGCTGGAGGAAGAGGCGGCGGTGGTTCAGGGGGCCGATATTTAAAGCCAGCGGCAACGACGTTCGGATATGCCTGGTCCTTCAGGAATATCTGCGATGCGGCTCGTCTGGCGAAAATCAACTCAAGGAGAGACGATCCATGTTCTACGCCATCCTGGCCTATCACGAGGAGGGAGTGGTCGAATCCTGGACCCAGGAGGAGGACGCGACGCTGATGGCTGAACTGCTTGAGGTCAATGATCGCCTCGTCGGGGAAAAGCGTTTAGGCCCGGCTGCACGCCTCGGCCCGACCCCTGACGCCGTGACCTTGCGAGGGGAGGGTGCCGGTTTGATCACCGACGGTCCCTTTGCCGAGACCAAGGAGCAGTTGCTCGGTTTCTACGTTGTCGATTTCCCAACGCTTGAGGCGGCCGTCACAGCGGCGCGCGACCTGCGTCGCGCCAATCCGACGGCAGTCTATGAAATCCGGCCGATTTCGCTCTATCTCCCCGGCGCGCCGCTGACGGGCTGAGAAGCCTGAATGGCTTCCCGGATATTAGTGCCTGGCGTCGAACAGGCACCAAAGGGCGAGGAACGGTGTGGTTGGCGATGCTTCCATGGAATGAAGTATATTCGGCTCATTGTAGAGCATTCCGCCGACACCGGGGGTGAACCATTCGCTTTCACCCTGCAGGAATTTGCCGTCCGTCAGCACCAGATAGATTTCCTCAGGCGAATGCCGGTGAACAGGGTAGCGAACCCCCGGAACCATCAGCGACATGCCGACCCAAACATCATGCCGATCCTCGAGGCCGCCGGGACCGACGATCATCGCATTCGCATGACCGTCAGCATAGCCAGCGCTTGCCGTGGGCGCAGAGCCTGCACGCCGCTTCCATGACAGCAGAGGGTTCAGATCAAGAACTCTCTGCGCCAGTTGCTCCAGTGCGCCTCCCGCCCGGCGCGCCGGTTCAAGGGCGTCTCCGAGCAGGTCGCTGGTGGAAACACGCGTCGGCTCTGTTGGCGCAAAAGGCGCCGGATTCTGAAGTGCATCGAATACGCGCGACAGGCATTCTGTCGTCTTTTGGTCGGGTGATCCGTCCTGAAAGCCGCGTTGCGCCGCACGAAGGAAAGCCTGCAAGGTTTCCTGACGTGTATTCAAAGCCATATTACCCCTCCTTGACGACCGACCGGTCAATCTACTGCCACCCAGCTGTCAGAGCTGATCCAGGACGATACAGCCCGACCTTGCATTCTGCGTCAGTCTGGCGTCCAGATGCTCGAACCCCGCGAGCCTGAATGAAGAAATACCGTCAAAAGTGCAAGGCGCCGTTGATGACCAGATCGCGGATTCGCTTGGCACTCGCCAGCACACGGACAAATGCCGGTTCAAATCGCAGACGTGGCTAATACGAGAGAAGCTGGACGTCGACGCCTTTCCAGACGCAGGAACGGGCTTGCACCACCGTCACCGCGATCATGTGGAAAGCGTCATCCGCCGAGCAGCCGCGGGAGAGGTCGTTGGCTGGTTTGGCGAGGCCCTGGAGGATGGGGCCGATGGCGGTTGCGCCGCCGATGCGCTGGGCGATCTTGTAGCCGATATTGGCGGCGTCGAGATTGGGGAAGACGAAGACATTGGCTTCGCCGTGCAAGGCCGAGTTGGGTGCCTTGGCGGTGCTGACCGCCTCGACGAAGGCGGTATCGAACTGCAGTTCGCCATCGATGACGAGATCGGGCTCGGCGGCATGGGCCAGCCGGGTCGCCTCGACCACCTTGGAAACGCGCTCATGCGCAGCACTTCCGGCTGTCGAGAAGGACAGCATCGCCACCTTGGCCGGCGCGCCGGCCAGCGCCGCATAAGAGCGGGCCGACATGCGGGCGATATCGGCGAGGCCGGCGGCGTCCGGGTCTACCACCAGTCCGCAATCTGCAAAGACGAAAGCTCCCTTTTTAACGTGATGCGGCTGGCACAGCATCATCAGAAAGAAGCTGGAGACGAGGCCGACGCCGGGCGCGCGGCCAATGGTCTGCAGGGCGGCGCGCACCGTGTCGGCGGTGGTGGCGACCGCGCCGCCGACCGTGCCGTCAGCCTCGCCTTCGCGCACCATCATCCCGGCGAAGACCAGCGGTGAGCGCAGAGCTTCCGTTGCCGCGGCCTCGTCTATACCCTTGGCCTTTCGCAACTGGTGATAGGCGGCGGCAAGGCGGGGGCCGAGCGGAGAGACGGCGGGGTCCTCGATGCGAAAGTCGGCTATTTGCGCGCCGGCGGCGGCGAGCCTGTCTTCGATGATCCGGCGGCTGCCGATCAGGGTGATCCTGGCGATCCCCTGGCGCTGGGCGCGGATCGCCGCTTCGACTATGCGCGGGTCTTCGCCCTCTGCCAGAACGATGCGCTTCGGTGATTGCCTGGCGGCCTCAATGATGCGGTCGAGCGGTTTCATCAGGCGTGCCCCAGATAATAGATGCCGGCGAGGATGAACAGGCCGATGAAGATCGTCTCGGCGACGATAAGGGCGACCGCGTCGCCGCCGACATCGAGCACGCGGCGCAGCGAGGTCTTCATGCCGACGGCGACGATGCCGGCGAGCAGCGCCCATCTTGAGGCCTCCATGCCAGCCTTGGAAACGACTTCGGGGATGAGGCCGAAGGAGTTGATGGCGGCGAGGATCAGGAAGACGACGACGAAGCCGGGTAGCAACGGCGGCCGTTTTCCGGTTTCGCCCTCCTGCTGCGGCACGTTTCGCAGGACGATGGAGAAGATGAGCACCACCGGGGCGAGCATGGTGACGCGGATCAGTTTGACCAGCGTCGCAGTCTCGCCGGCCTCGGGCGAGACAGAGAAGCCCGCGCCGACGACCTGGGCGACGTCATGGATGGTGCCGCCGAAGAAGATGCCGGTGGCGCGCGCGTCGAGCCCGATTGTCTGGGCGATGATCGGATAGAAGATCATGGCAAGCGTGGAGAGCACGGTCACCGACAATACCGTGAAGATCAGGTTGCGCTCGGAGAATTCGTTCCTTGGCAGTACAGCGGCGATGGCCATGGCGGCGGAGGCACCGCAGATGGCGACCGAGCCGCTGGTGATCAGCGCCAGCCGCCAGCCGCGGCCGAGCAGCTTTGCCGCGATAAGCCCGAAGCCGATGGTAGCGGCGATTGCCGTAACCAGCAGAAGGATGGTGCCGGCGCCGAGCCCGATAAGCAGGTCGACGCTGATCCGCATGCCAAGCAGCGCCACGCCGATGCGCAGCACCTTCTTGGCGCAGAGATCGATGCCTACGACGCAGCGTCCTTCTTCGGACAGGAAGTGAAAGGCAATGCCGAGCAGCAGCGCCATCAGCATGGCCGGCGCGCCATAGTGGTCCGACAGGAACTGCGCCGCGATGGCGACGGCGGCAGTCACCGCGAGGCCCGGCCAGTAGCTCGAAACGATGGATGGCAGGCCCGGTAAGCGCGGTTGTGCGGCGGCGTTTGTGTTCATGGTTCCATTCCAGTCACTGGCCATGGGATGCTGGCGCTGCGGCCCGCCCGTTTGGGCCGGGCGGGCCGTGCAGGCGTGGTGTTTCAGGCCAGCTGCTGCGTGCGCATGTCGGCGCGGTCGATGCCGGCGACCGGTACTGGCTTCTTCATCGCGTCACGGCGGAAAGGCTCGCCGAGTTCCTGGTTGAGGATAACTTCGACGAAGGTGGTGACGCCCTTGGCCTGATCCTCGAGCGCCTTGGCCAGCGCCTCGGTCAGTGCTGCCGGCGTGTCGGCGACGACGCCCTTCAGTCCGCAGCCGTCGGCTACCTTGGCGTAGCTGAGGTTGGGGTTGAGCTCGGTGCCGACGAAGTTGTTGTCGTACCACAGCGTCGTGTTGCGCTTTTCCGCTCCCCATTGATAGTTGCGGAAGATCACCATGGTGATGGCCGGCCAGCCTTCGCGGCCGATCGCGCCCATCTCGTTCATCGAGATGCCGAAGGCACCGTCACCGGCGAAGCCGACAACGGGCACATCCGGTCGGCCGATCTTGGCGCCGACGATCGACGGGAAGCCATAGCCGCAGGGGCCGAACATGCCGGGCGCAAGATATTTGCGGCCCTGTTCGAAACTCGGATAGGCATTGCCGATGGCGCAGTTGTTGCCGATGTCGGTGGAGATGATCGCCTCCTTGGGCAGCGCCGCCTGGATCGCCCGCCAGGCCTGGCGCGGCGACATGCGGTCCGCCTCGCGGCGGCGGGCGCCGGCGTTCCATTCGGTGCCCGGATCGTCATCCTCGTGATCCATCGACGAAAGCTGCTGCAGCCAGGCCGAGCGGGTCTGATGGATCGCCGCCTTGCGTGCTTCGCGGTCGGCGTCGCCGGCCTTCGGCGACAACTGCTCGAGGATCTGACGGGTCACCTGTTTGGCGTCGCCGCAGATGCCGACCGAGACCTTCTTGGTCAGGCCGATGCGGTCGGCATTGATGTCGACCTGGATGATCGCGGCGTTCTTCGGCCAATAGTCGATGCCATAGCCCGGCAGGGTGGAGAACGGGTTGAGGCGTGTGCCGAGCGCCAGCACCACGTCGGCCTTGGCGATCAGTTCCATCGCCGCTTTCGAGCCGTTATAGCCAAGCGGGCCTGCGGCAAGCCGGTGGCTGCCGGGGAAGGCGTCGTTGTGCTGGTAGCCGCAGCAGACCGGTGCATCGAGCCGCTCGGCGAGCGCGATCGATTCCGCGATAGCCTCGCCGATCACCACGCCGGCGCCGTTGAGGATGACGGGGAACTTTGCCTGCGAGAGAAGTTTTGCCGCCTCGGCGATCGCCTGCTGTCCGCCCGACGGGCGCTCCAGCCGCACGATGTTCGGCAGTTCGACGTCGATGACGTGGGTCCAGTAATCGCGCGGGATATTGATCTGCGCAGGCGCGCAGCCGCGCCACGCCTTCTCGATCACCCGGTTCAACACTTCGGGAATGCGCGAGGGGTCGCGCACCTCTTCCTGGTAGCAGACCATCTCCTCGAACATCGCCATCTGGTCGACTTCCTGGAAACCGCCCTGGCCGATGGTCTTGTTGGCCGCCTGCGGGGTCACCATCAGCATCGGCGTGTGGTTCCAGTAGGCGGTTTTCATCGCGGTGATGAAGCCGGTGACGCCGGGGCCGTTCTGGCCGATCGCCATCGCCATGGTGCCGGTGGCGCGGCTGAAGCCGTCGCACATCATGCCGGCATTGGTCTCGTGCGCGCAGTCCCAGAACTTGATCCCCGCCTTCGGGAACAGATCGGAGACCGGCATCATCGCCGATCCGATGATCCCGAACGCATGCTCGATGCCATGCATCTGCAGGACTTTCACGAATGCTTCTTCCGTCGTCATCTTCATGGTCTTGTTCCTTTCGATTTCGGGTCGATATCGAGCCCCGGCGGGCTAGAGAATTTCGTCCTTGAGGTAGTACCAGCGGTACATGCCCCACTGGCCGAGACGCCTGAACGGCGTCAGCAGGCCGTGGCTCGGCAGCGGTGAGGTGAAGATCGGCAGGTCGAGACCGCCACCCTTGCCGGCAACCATCTGCGCCATGCGACGGCCGGCCTGGGCCGAGTACATGACGCCGTTGCCGCCATAGCCCATGGCGTAGAAAAGCTGCTGCTTCGGGTCTGGCCGGAAGATGCGGGGCATCATGTCGTGGCTGACATCGACCCAGCCCCACCAGGAGTAGTCGACCTCGATGCCGCGCAGCACCGGGAACTTGCGGTAGAGCCCTTCCAGCAGGAGATCGAGATGCTTGCGGTTGGTCGCGTCGCGGCCGGTGATGGCGCTGCGGCTGCCGATCTGCACCCGTCCGTCCGGCAGCATGCGGTAATAGTGGCGCAAGGTGCGGGTGTCGGTGAGCGGGATGCGCGTCTGGAAATTCAGTGCTCCGCGCTCGCCATCGGTCAGCGGCCGCGTGACGATCGAGTTCGACAGGATCGGCATCAACCGATGTTTGGTCAGCGCATGCAGGCCCGGCGAGGTGTAACCAGCCGTGGCGATGCAGACGGCGCGGGCGCGCACTGTGCCGCCCGGCGTCCGCAGATGGTGGACGCCACCCTTGAGTTCGCAATCGATCACTGGGCTCGACGTATGCACTTTGGCGCCGAGCTTGCGGGCCAGCTTCAGATAGCCGAAGGCGAGCTTGGCGGCGTGGATGCCCATGCCGTCCGGTTCGAACATTGCCCCCTTGGCCTCGGCGTCGCGGACAAAGTCGCGATGCACCTCGTCGCGGCTGACGATGCGGACCGGATAGCCGAACACCTCATTGAGCAGGCGCGCTTCCTTTTCCAGCCCCGGCATCATCTTGTCGCGGTGGGCGATGTAGAGATGGCCGCCATCCTGCGGGTCGCAGTCGATCTCGGGCGAACGGATCAGGTCGCGGAAGACATCGAACGCCTCGCTGATCTCGGCGTGCAGTTTTTTCGCGACATCGACGCCCCAGCGTTCGATCCATTGCGAGCGCTTCAGCCGGCCGGAGGAGAGCTGGGCCTGGCCGCCATTGCGGGTGCTGCATCCCCAGGCGACGCCATTGGCCTCCAGCACGGTTGCCTTGATGCCGTGCTCCTTCGCCAGATGAATGGCGCAGGACAGGCCGGTGTAACCCGAACCGACAATGGCGACGTCTACGTCGATATCCTGCGTGACCGGGCCGTCATCCTGCGGCGGCGCGCCGGCGGTGGCGATCCAGTAGGTCGGCGCGTAATCCTTGCCGTCGCCGGGATTGGCCGCATGCACCGGATCATAGGCCGGGTCGAACGGCTTGCGCTGGGCTGTCGGTCGCGTGAGCTGATGTTCCATCTGCCGCTCCTTTGCGCTTCCGCTCAGCTCTTGGCCGGCGCCGGGATAAGCGGCCGGTTCTTGCGGAACGCCTGCTTGCCGACGATCTTGCTTTCCCGCAGCGCGAACAGGTCACAACCTTCGGCCTCGATGCGGCTGCCGTCGGCATTGGTGCCGGAAAACGTCCATTCCGAAACCGCCCGGTCGCCATGGACCAGATGGCTGTGATGATCCCAGCACGCGTCAGGCATGGCCTTCCAGACACCGCTGAAGGCGGCAGCGATCGGGCCGTGGCCTTCGAACCGGGCGCCGTAGACTTCCGGCCCGCCGACCGCGTTGAAGACGCAGTCCTCGGCGAAGAAGGCCATGACGCCGTCGATGTCGTGCCGGTTGAAGGCATCGAAGAGACGGGCAAGATCTTCGGTGGTCAGCGACATTTCTCGGGTCCTCATGTCTTTCGCGGCAGCGCCATTCAGGCAGAGCTTCGCCGTGGCCGGGACAAGCCGGCGGTTCGTCACGATGTGTTGGGTCTGGTCGGTTTGGCGGATCAGCCGGGTGGCGATGTCGCCGAAAGCGCGGGTGCGGCCATCAGATCTTGCCCTTCCACGGGATGAGCACCTTTTCCAGGTAACGGATCAGGAGATCGAAGGCGAAGGCGAAGACGCCGATCACGATGATGCCCATGATGACGGTGTCGCTGGCGAGATATTCGGCGGCATTGAGCACCATGAATCCAAGACCGCGATGGGCGGCGACCATTTCGGCAGCAACCAGCGTCGTCCAGCCGACGCCGATGCCGATGCGCATGCCGGTGAAGATTTCCGGCAAGGCGGCCTTGAGGATGACCTGACTGATGACCTGGGTGCGGGTGGCGCCCATCGCATAGGCGGCGTGGATTTGTTCCGTCGATACCGAGCGCACGCCGGCGCGGGCGGCAATCGCCATCGGCGCGAAGATGGCCAGATAGATCAGGAACACTTTCGGGAATTCGCCGATGCCGAGCCAGATGATGATGAGCGGCAGATAGGCGAGCGGCGGCAGCGGCCGGTAGAATTCGATGATCGGATCGAACAGGCCGCGCACGACGCGGTTGACGCCCATCAGTATGCCGACCGGCACCGCGGTGAGCAGCGCGAGCACGAAAGCGCCGAGCACCCGCCCGAGGCTGGCCATGGTGTGCTGCACAAGGGTCGAGTTGGACACGCCGTCGGTCATGGCGGTGACGAACTTGTCCCAGACGGCCAGCGGCGAGGGCAGGAACAGCGGCCTGACCCAGCCCATCTCGGTGACCAGCAGCCACAGCCCGAAAAGCGTGAGCGCGGTGATCAGGCTGATATAGCCGCTGACGCCGTCGCCGGGCGCGCCATAGATCTTGCCCGGGCTCACCGGCTTGGCTCGGGAGATGCGCTCAAGCATGGAGGTGTTCCGGGTTGCCGGACTGAAGTTCGTCTCCATAGATGATGCCGAGGATCTGCTCTCGCATCTCGATGAAATCGCGGCTTGATTTGATTGCACGTGCGTTTCCCTCCTCAAGGAAGCGTCGATTGAAATCGAGCTCATAAGTGTGGGTGATCCGGCCCGGCCGCGGCGACATGACGATCAGCCGCGAACCCAGGAACAGCGCTTCCTCGACACTGTGGGTGATGAAGAAGAACATCTTGTTGGTGAGTTGCCAGACCTTGAGCAGCAACTCCTGAATGGTCTCGCGCGTCAGCGCGTCGAGTGCTGCCATCGGCTCGTCCATCAGCAGCATCGCCGGGTCGCAGGTCAGCGCCCGGGCGATGCCGACGCGTTGCTGCATGCCGCCGGACAGATGATAGATCATGTGGCGGTGGAAATCCTGCAACCCGACCAAAGCGAGGTTCCTGGTTGCGATCTCGCGCCGCGTGGCCCTGTCGACCCCGCGCAGCTTCAGTCCGAATTCGGTGTTGTCGATGACGTTCAGCCAGGGCAGCAGCGCGTGCTTCTGGAACACCACGCCGCGGTCGGCTGCCGGGCCAACGACGGCGCGGCCACCCAGTGTGATGTCGCCAGCTGTCGGCGCCATGAAGCCGGCCATCAGGTTGAGCAGCGTGGTCTTGCCGCAACCAGACGCACCGAGCGCGACGACGAAATCGCCGCTGTTGATCTCAAGGTTGACGCCCTTGAGCGCGATAACCGCCTGGTCTGAATAGAGGCCTGGATAAGTCAGGCTGACATTGCTGACGTTGAGGGTTTCCATCTCGCGACCTTTCGAAAGACTGTTCACTCGAATGACATAATGCGCCGCCGACAGGTGACTGCCGGCGGCGCATCCAAAGTCATTCGGACGCGGCCTTGGCGTAGCTGCCGTTTACGAAGGGCGCATAGTCGTCGAGAGCTTGGTCGATTTGCTTCTGTGCGACAAGGAACTTGGCGCTTTCGACCAGGGCGCGGGTTGCGCCGCCGCCCAGCCAGGTATCCGAGGCCTGCTCGGCAGCATTGGGGAAGGAAAGGAGATTGAGCGCATCGACAGCGCCGGCGCCGTCACCGCCGATAAGCTTGACGATGCCCTGCACCTGCGGGGAGTCCGCGGTCCAGGCCGCCTTGTTGGTGTTGTAGTCGGAATAGGCCTGGGCCAGAACCTTGGTGAATGCGGTCATGAATTTCGGGTTCTCAGTGGCCCACTTCTTGTCGGCAACCAGCCCGTCGAAGGTCGGCACGCTGGCGGCGCCGATGGTTTCGGAGTCGGCGATGACCTTGCCGTTCTTCATCAGTTCGGACAGCGCCGGCGGCCAGACATAGGCGGCATCGATGTCGCCGCGCTGCCATGCGGCGATGATCTGCGGCGGCTTCATGTTGAGGATGTTGACCTCGCGCGGATCGACCTTCCACATCTGCTCGAGGCCGACCAGCAGATGGAAGTGCGATGTCGAGACGAAGGGCACGCCGACATTCTTGCCCTTGAGGTCTTCGGGCTTTTCGATGCCGGAGCCTTCGCGGGCAACCAGTGCTTCCGACTTGCCGATATTGTCGAGGATCCAGAACAGTTCGAGGTCGACGCCGCGCGTGGCAGCGGCGGTGGTGCCGGTGGAGCCGATGACGCCGATCGGTACGTTGCCGGAAGCCAGAGCGGTCGAGATGTCTCCGCCCGAGCTGAACTGACGCCAGTCGATGGTGTAGCCGGCTTCCTTGGCCGCCGCGTCGAAGCGGCCGTCGGCGATCGCGGTGATGAATGGACCCACGATCTGCTGATAGCCGACCACAACGGTGGTTTCAGCGAAGGCGAAGGTGGAAGTGAACAGGCCGGCGACTACCGTCGCGGTGCCGGCCATATGCTTGAAAGACATAAAATGCATCGTCGTTACCCTCTTGTTTTTGTGCCACCGGTTGTTCCGGGAACTTGCCGGCTTTGGTGCCGGTCTTGGTTCTGTCTAAAGAGATAATTGAGCAACACAGATTGCCTTATATCCAGATAGGAAGTTGAATGATTCCAGTTTGAGTGATGAAGACAACGGCCAATGCTGCACGCGACTGTTTCGGAAACGATCTTCTTTCTCGACCGGACGGGCCGGATCGGCCTGCAGGCGCAGATCCGCGAAACGATCGTCTCGGCCGTCCTCTCGGGCCGCCTGCTGCCGGGCGCTCAACTGCCCTCGACGCGCAAGCTGGCCGAATATCTGAACATCTCGCGCATCACGGTTACGCTGGCTTATCAGGAGCTAGCCTCGCAGGGCTATGTCGAGACTGCGAGCCGCAGCGCCTATCGCATTGCCGGCAACCCGCCGACCATCACGCTCGAGACCGCGATGCCGGCGCAAGAGGCTGATGACATCGACTGGCCGTCGCGGCTTCGCTCGACCTTCATCGTCGCCAAGCAGATGCAAAAGCCACTCGACTGGCGTCGTTACCCATACCCGTTCCTCTATGGCCAGATGGACCCGTCGCTGTTCGATCTCGGAGCGTGGCGCGACTGCGCCCGGCGGGCGCTTGGACGCGAGGATTTCGAGCTGATGGCCGGCGACTTCGCCGCCGCCGACGACGTCCAGCTGGTCAATTATATCTGCTCGCGCACGCTACCCAGCCGCGGCATCCGCGCCAGCCAGGACGAGATATTGGTGACGGTGGGTGCCCAGAATGCGTTGTGGATCGTCACCCGGCTGTTGCTGGGGCAGGGCGCCCACGCCGTCTGCGAAAACCCGTGCCACCCCGACATGAGCGCGTCGCTGCGGCTGAGCGGCGCCACGGTGACGGCCGTCGATGTCGACAAGGAAGGTTTGCGGCCGGCTTCATTACCGGACAAGGTCGATGCCGTCTTCGTGACCCCCAGCCATCATTCGCCGACCGGCGCGACCATGCCGATCGAGAGACGCACGGCGCTGCTCGAGGCCGCCGCGGCGAAGGACTTCATCATCGTCGAGGACGATTATGAGTTCGAGATGAGCTTTCTCGCGCCGCCTTCCCCGGCGCTGAAGGCGTTCGATCGCAGCGGCCGGGTCTTCTACATCGGCAGCTTTTCGAAATCGCTGTTTCCGGGCCTGCGGCTGGGCTATCTGGTCGCACCGGCTCCGGTGATACGCGAGGCGCGGGCATTGCGGGCGTTGATGCTGCGTCACCCGCCCGGCCATTTGCAGCGCACCGCCGCTTATTTCCTGGCGCTTGGCCACTACGACGCGGTGATCCACCGGATGCGCCAGGAGTATCATCGCCGTCATATCGTGATGGCCGAAGCCTTGCAGCAGAATGGCCTCACCATCGCGGGGTCATCGACCTTCGGCGGCACGTCTTTCTGGATCGAAGGTCCCGAGGGGCTCGACGCCGATCTTTTGATGAGCGGGTTGCGCCAGGAGGGCGTGCTGATCGAATCCGGCTCTCCGTTCTTTCCCGGTGCTGACGGTCCCTGCCGCTTCTTTCGAATGGGCTATTCGTCGATACCCTGCAACCGGATCGCCGAAGGCGTCTCACGCACCGCCAGGCACATGCAGCGCGCAAGCAGGCCATAAACAATGCATTGGCACTGCTAAGCCCGGCTCTGAATCGGGATATGAAATCCTCGTCGGCAGCAAAAGCCGGTGTCGTCCGGCCTAGCTACCCTTACGGAAAGGAAAATCGAACAGTCAGACAGAAATACCCGTTGGACCGGAAATTTTCCTGCTCCTAGCCTGACCGAAGAATAAGAAAATTAGTCAGAGCTAAGGGGAATGAAAATGAAACTGTCAGAACTCACCTCCATATTGGCCTTTGCCACCGCATCGATTTCTCTCGGCGGTATCGCTGCCGCACAGGCCGCCGACATCACGGTCATGGGATATCGCGGGGCCTTTCAGGACAATTACGAGAAGGCCGTCATCCAGCCTTTCAACGAAGCGCATCCGGATATCAAGGTGACGTTCTTCGGCGTCCAGAATGCCGCGACCTCGCTCGGCAACATGCGCGCCCAGAAGGCAGCCCCGCAGGCAAATGCCGTGATCTATGATCTATCCGTTGCAAAGATCGCGTCGGAGGAGGGCCTCGTTGCCGATCTCGACACCTCGAAGATCAGCAACTACGCCGACCTCGCCGATATCGGCAAAGAACTCGGCGGCGCCGCCATTCCCCTGACCTACGATACGCTGTCGCTGATCTACAATCGCGATACCTACAAGGACAACCCGCCCGCGAGCTGGGAGGCGCTGTGGGATCCTGCACAGAAGGGCAAGGTGATCATCCCTGCGCAGGGCGGCGGCGATATCCAGGCCATTCTGCTGACCATCATCGCAAACCGTCTTGCAGGCGAGGAAGATTACAAGAAAACCATCGAGCCGGGCGTTGCGAAGCTGGTGGAACTTGCCCCAGCCGTGCAGACCTGGGAGCCGAAGCCCGACGCCTATACGCTGGTGGCAAACGGCACCGCGACCGTCTCGATCGGCTACAATGCGCGCTCGCAATTCTACCTCGACCAGACCGAAGGCCGCATGCAGACGGTCGGCCCCGTCGAGGGCACTGCATCGCAGATCAACGTCATCAGCGCGATCGCCAACGCTCCCGATCAGGATGCGACGGAAACCTTCATCAACTATACGCTAGCCCCCGAAGTTCAGGCGCGCTTTGCCAAGGCGATGTTCTATGCGCCGACCAATACCAAGGCGGAGGTGGATGAAGAGACGCGAAAGCGCATTCCTCTGATGAACGCCGATCAGCAGAAGAAGCTGATCCCCGTCGACTGGATGAGCATTGGCGAGATGCGCGACGATCTCCTGTCGCCCTGGCGGCGGCAGATCATTCCGGCGAGCCGCTAACCTCCCCGGCGGAGCGGGTGTGGACCTTCCATGCCCGCCCGCTGTCGCGGCTTCTTCAAAACAGATGAAAAAACGTAGGTAAGCTTATGCAAACGCTGGCCTCGCGCGATGACGCGCGCCTGAACGCCATTCCGCAAGCCGAACCGAAAACGGACGACGCTTTCCTGCAATTGCGCAGCCTGACCAAGCGCTATGAAACAGGTTTCATAGCGGTCGACAGCCTCGATCTCGACCTGCCCAAGGGCAAGCTTCTTGGCCTTCTCGGACCCTCCGGCTGCGGCAAGACGACGACGCTTCGCATGATTGCCGGCCTTGCCTCGGTCACCGACGGAGAAATCCTGATAGGCGGCGACGATGTCGCCCGCCGTGCGCCGCACAAGCGCGATATCGGTCTCGTCTTCCAGAGCTACGCGCTGTTCCCGCATATGACCGTTGCCGAAAACATTGCCTTCGGCCTCGATATGCGCGGCATTTCAAGGCAGGAGGCGCGCACGCGGGTCGAGGAAGCGCTCGAAATGGTGCGTCTGCCGGGATATGGCAGCCGCAAGCCCAAGGAGATGTCTGGCGGCCAGCAGCAGCGCGTGGCGCTGGCGCGCGCACTCGTCATCCGGCCGCGCATTCTTCTTCTGGACGAGCCGCTTTCCAACCTTGATGCCAAGCTGCGCGACGACATGCGCATCGAAATCCGGGAAATCCAGAAGCGTCTTTCGATCACCACGGTCTTCGTGACGCACGATCAGGTCGAGGCGCTCACCATGTGCGATGTCGTCGGCGTGATGGCGGGCGGAAGGCTTGCCCAGCTCGGGACGCCTGCGGAAATCTATGAAAAGCCTGCCTCGCTTTTCGTTGCCGAGTTCGTCGGCCGCGCCAACGTCATCGACTGCGAGATCGTCGGGCGCGATCAGGCGCGCATCGGCGATCTGGTCTATCGCTGCGATACCAAGGGCCTGAGCTGCGGCAAGGCAAAGGCTGCCATCCGCCCGCATCGCATCAGCCTGACGCCGGACCGCGATCGCGCGCTGGTCAGCAATGCGACCAACAGCGCGCGCGGGCGCATCGCGCGCATCACCTATATCGGCGATATCGTGCAGTACGAGGTCGAAATCAGCGGCGCGATGCTGAAGGTCGAGGTGCCGACGGCCAGCGCCGGCCACGGCTTTGGCGCGGACGACATGCTGCTTTGCGAATGGAAGCCGCAAGACATGCTGGTTTTCGGGAGCTAGGCCGTCATGAGCGCCATCACCCATCCGTCCACAGGCCTCGCTGCGCCTGTCGCTGCGCCGAAACGGCGTTTCCCGCTTGTCATCCTGCTTCTGCTGGTGCCGATGGCGATAATCAATCTCGCTGCCTTCGTGCTTCCGGTTTTGTATCTCGGTCAGATTTCGTTCCTGGAAAGCCGTTCGGGCGGTGTTCTGACCGACATTTACACATTCGGGAACTATCTCGATTTCTTCACCGACAGCTTCAATTTTGGGCTTGTCATCAATTCGCTCTGGATCAGTTTCGCTGTTACCGTCGCCACGCTGATCTGCGCCTATCCGATCGCGCTGTTCCTGCACCGCGTCTCGCCGGTCTGGCGCAACATCCTCTTCGTCATCACCGTCTCACCGCTGCTCGTCAGCAGCGTGGTGCGCACCTATGGCTGGATGGTGCTTCTGGGTGACCAGGGCCTGATCAACGGCACCCTTATATCGATGGGGCTTATCTCCGCGCCGTTCCGGCTCATCAACAACACGCTCGGCGTCTTCATTGGCCTGGTGGAGATCCTGATCCCCTACATGGCGCTGGCATTGATCGCCGGTTTCGGAAAGCTGGACCAGAGCCTTGAGGAAGCGGCGGCCTCGCTCGGTGCAAACGCCTTCACCCGCTTCCGCCGCATCGTCTTTCCGCTGACCTTGCCGGGTGTCGCGCTGGGCTGCCTGCTTTGCTTCGTCCTGGCGATAAGCTCGTTCATCACGCCGAAGCTTCTCGGTGGCGGGCGCGTCTTCCTGCTGGCGACCGAAATCTACGATCAGGCGATCATCCAGCTCGAATGGCCAAGTGCGGCGGCCACGTCCGTCATCGTGCTCATCATCTTCGGCTTTGCGCTCGCGGTCTATTCGCGGGTCGTGCGCCGGTTCGATTGAGGGAGAATGGACATGATCGGCAGAATTAGCGTTCCTTTCCGCATCCTTGTCATCTTCCTCTATCTGTTCCTGCTGGCGCCCATTCTCGTGGTCCTGCCGCTGTCGTTCAGCAATGACAGCTACCTGACATTTCCGCCGGAGAGCTTGGGTGTGCGCTGGTATGTTGCGATGTTCCAGCATGCCGGGCTGATCAAGGCTTTCTGGCTCAGCCTGGGCATCGCATCGGTGGTGACCGTGTTGTCGCTCGCGGTAGGCATTCCCGCCGCTTATGCGATCGGCCGCTACGAGTTCCGGGGCAGGGAGTTCGCGCTCAGCCTGTTCACCGCGCCGCTGCTCCTGCCTTCCATCGTGCTTGGCCTGGCGATATTGCTGGTCTTCGTGCAGGCAAGGCTCCTCGGCACCGTCACGGGCCTGATCATCGCCCATCTGATCGTGACCACGCCTTATGTGATCCGCATCGTTATCACCTCGCTGTCGACGCTCCCGCCCTCGGTGGAAGAAGCCGCGACCATGCTCGGCGCCTCGCCTTTCACCGTGTTCCGGCGGATCACGCTGCCCCTGATGGCTCCGGGACTGGTGGCAAGTGCGGCGCTGTCGTTCCTGCTGTCGTTCGACGAGGTCGTGATCTCGCTGTTCATCACCGGCCCGCGCCTGACGACGCTGCCCGTCGAAATCTTCAACTATGTCGAAAGCCAGACCGATCCGATGACGGCCGCCATTTCCGTGGTTCTCGTGACGGCAACGCTGCTCATCATCGTGCTGATCGAACGCACGCTCGGCCTGTCGCGCACCATCGGCAAGTAACGCTCTCGCCCGCCGGCGGCCTGCCGCCTGTGGGCAATCACCCCCCGAAGGAATGAAAGACCATGAATAATATCGCGCTCTGGATGTCGCAGCCGCATTACGGCTATCTTGAAATCGCGCGCACATGCGGTGTCAAATCTCTGGTTCTCGAACTCGAGCACGGCACTTTCGACCTCGCCTCGCTCGACCAGTTCCTCGCCTACACCAAAGCCATCGGCATGCCGACGCTGACCAAGATTATCGCGCCGAACGCGGAGTCGATCCAGCAGGCGCTCGATTTCGGTTCTGACGGCGTCATCGTTCCCCATGTGCTCGGTGTCGAACATGCGCGCGAAGTCACCAGGGCCGCCAAATATCCGCTTACCGGCACGCGTTCCTACGCAGGCGGCCGCGTCTTCGACTACACCCGGCCTGCCTCGAACGCGTTCGAAACCGAAAACAGGCGCACAAAGTGCTACGCGATGATCGAAACGGCGGAGAGCCTGGAAGACGTCGAAAAGATCATCGAGCTCGATACGGTCGACGGTCTTTTCCCCGGCCCGTCCGATCTCGCTCTCGCGTGCGGCCGTGGGGCCTATGCCTTCAACGATGCCGACCGTGCCGACCTGAAGCGCATTGCCGCCGCTGCGCGCGGTGCAGGCAAGAGCTGGGTGATGCCCGCCTGGACATCGGCTGAGCGGCAGTTCGCGCTCGACGAAGGGGCGGAGCTGCTCGTCGTTGCAACCCAGAACATGACGCTGAGGGCCGGCATCATGGCCACCATCAAAGGGCTGAAGGACGAAAAGATCGTCGCCTGAAGCCGCTGACAATCCGTAACAATTGGGAGAATTATCTTGAAAATCAGTCTCATCCAGACGAATCCGCAGAAGGATCGCGAAGAAAACCTGCGGGTCGTTCGCGACCTGATGCTCGACGCACTCAAGACCGACAAGCCGGACCTCATCGTCCTGCCGGAATACTTCGAATATTACGGCGGCAGCATCGAGGAAAAGCTGGCGGCTGCGGAGCCCGCACCCGGCGGCGCGGCGTACAGCATGGCGAGCGCGTTTGCCAAGGAGCACGGTGTCTACGTGCATGCCGGAACGATCATGGAAAAGGTCGAAGGCGAGAACCGGATCTACAACACCAGTTTCGTTTTCGACCGCCAGGGCAAGCAAGTCGCTGCCTACCGCAAGATCCACATGTTCGACATCGTCGCACCCGATGGCACGGCCTACAAGGAGTCCGCTTCGGTAAAGCCGGGTGAAGACATCGTCACCTACGAGATCGACGGGCTCAAGGTCGGCTGCGCGATCTGCTACGACATCCGCTTCTTCGAGCTCTTCCTGCAGCTTGAAAAGGCCGGTTGCGACGTCATCGTTCTTCCCGCTGCTTTCACGCTCCAGACCGGCAAGGACCACTGGGAAGTGCTTGCCCGCGCGCGCGCCATCGAAACGCAGACCTATTTCGCCGCATGCGGCCAAACGGGGGCTACGATCTTCGGCAATGAAAAACGTCATTGCTGGGGTCACTCGCTGGTTTGCGACCCGTGGGGCCACACCGTCGCGAAAGCATCGGACGGGGTGGGCTTTGTCACGGCCCGCATCGATCCGGCGCAGATCAAGCGTGCCCGCACGCTTATCCCGATGACCCAGCATCGCCGTCTGGCCTGCGCATAAGAAGGGACCCGAAAATGTATGTAATCAAGGATATGCCCGAGCAGGTGCCGCAGGCCGATCTCGACCTGCTCTCCGGCGTCGAGACCGCGACCGTTGGCCACTGGCGGCTGTTCGGCTTCATGGACCGGGGCATCCAGCCGCTTCTTCCGAGGCGCCGCGTCGTCGGAACGGCCGTGACGCTTGCCATCGCCGGACCGGACTCCACGCTCCTGCATCACGCGACGGGGATGCTGCGTCCCGGCGACATCCTCGTGGTCGACCGGGTCGGCGACGGCAAATATGCCTGCTGGGGCGGCGGGGTGACGGTCGCTGCAAAGGCGGCGGGCGCGGTTGCCGGCATCGTCGATGGCCCATGCACGGACCTGACCGAGATCGAGGATTCGGATTTCCCGATGTGGTCGCGCGGGCTCTCGCCAATCACGACGCGCCTTTACGACCTCGGCGGCGGGCTGAACATTCCGGTCTCTTGCGGCGGTGCGGTCGTCATGCCCGGCGACGCCATCCTTGCCGATGAAAGTGGCGTGCTGGTCATCCCGCGCGACGAGGTGAGGGCAGTCGCCGAAAAGGCGCTGGGCATGCAGGAAACCGGCAAGAAGCGCGAGGCGAGCGTGCGCGACAAGGTGCAGAAACTCGGTGAAATGTCGGGCGCCAGCGCGAAAGTCCTTGCAAAACTAAGCGCCTGACGTTCCAGCATTGCCCCGAAGAAAACTGGCGGCGAAGCGTTTCGGTTTTGCCGCCGGTCTATCGGTCGGGCGCAAATATCCAACGGCTCTGATTGCCTCGTCGCAGCCTCTCGCTAGAATGAGGGTTGCCTGCGAAGCGGCAGCCCGCGCTGCCTGGACGCTTCGCCGGCACCAGCCGAGGTCAATAATGAGAGCATTCTGGAGTTTGCAAGGCCGGTGAACATACGTTTCCTGGAGACCGTCATCTGGCTGGCGGAACTGAGAAACTTCCGCATCACAGCGGAGCGGATGAACATGACGCCGGCTGCCATCTCCAACCGCGTCTCGGCCATGGAGCAGGAGCTTGGCTTCAAAATCTTCGAACGCGATGCGCGCGACGTCAAACTGACGGAAGAGGGCGCACATTTCGTCACGGGCGCTCGCGATATCGTCAGCCGCTACAACGCGCTATTGCAGGATCTGGGGCCGAAGGACGAACTCGAGGGAACGGTTCGGATCGGCGTATTGCCCAGCATGGCGCTGGTCGTTCTGCGCGGCATCATGGAAACGCTACGAGAGCGCTCTCCGCGCATCCGCATTTCGGTTTCGACCGATTCCTCCTCCGTCCTTCTGCAGCGCCTGGAAAATCGCGAGCTCGACATCATTCTGGGGTTTCCGGGGTCG
>VFQQ010000590.1_pt1 | contig 67566 bp, 62 predicted proteins | sample 3512341 | NCBI WGS metagenome assembly VFQQ01 (sample SAMN10412373, study PRJNA504923) | tailings metagenome | isolation source: Relicate 2 Philex TSF1 revegetated site | place: Philippines: Tuba, Benguet | collected 2017-08-29
GCGGCCGGCCTTCGCTGATCACGCCGGCCTTGGCGGTGGTGCCGCCCATGTCGAACGCGATCGCGTCGCCCATGCCGAGCTGCGCGCAGATGGCCTGCGCGCCGATCACGCCGGCCGCCGGGCCGGACTCGAGCATGCGCACGCAATCGCGCCGGGCATGCTCGCTGGGGAACAGGCCGCCGGTGGACTGCACCACGTAGAAGTCGCCTTCGAAGCCCTTGTTGCCCAGGTGCTCTTCAAGCTGGCCGAGGTAGGCCGAGACACGCGGGCCCACATAGGCATTGGCCACCGCGGTGGAGACGCGTTCGAACTCGCGGTATTCCTGGCTGAGTTCGTGCGAGGCGCAGACGAAAGCGTTGGGCATTTCCTCTTGCAGGATCTGCTTCACGCGCTGTTCGTGCGCCGGGTTGCGGTACGAGTGCAGCAGCAGCACGGCCACGGCCTCGATGTCTTTCCCGCCGAGTTCGCGCGCCAGTTCGCGCACCGCGTCTTCGTTCAGCGCCTTGTGCGTGCTGCCGTCGGCGCGCAGGCGCTCGGCCACCTCAAAGCGCAGCGAACGCTTCACCAGCGGCTCGTGCTTGTTGAAGAAGAGGTTGTACGCATCGGGCCGGTTCACGCGGCCGATCTCGTAGATGTCGCGGAAGCCTTCGGTGATCAGCAGCGCGGTCTTCGCGCCGTTGCGTTCCAGCAGCGTGTTGATGGCGATGGTGGAGCCGTGCAGGAACAGATGGCCGTCGCGCAGGTCGATGTCGGCGCTGTCGAGCGTGGCCTGGATGCCGTTGACCAGCTGGCCGTGCGTGGACAGGGCCTTGCCGAACAGCAGCTGGCCGGTGACTTCGTCGAAGGCGGCCATGTCGGTGAAGGTGCCGCCAATGTCGACGGCCACGCGCAGGCGCGCGTCGTGCGGGGTGAGGTTCGTGTTGCTCATGGTGTTGTGTCTCTGGTCATGCCGTGACGCCGATGGGATTGCGGAGAACGCCCAGGCCGGTGATCTCGACTTCGACCACGTCGCCTTCCTTCATGTAGAGCGGCGGTTCGCGGCGGTCGCCCACGCCGCCGGGCGTGCCGGTGGCGATCACGTCGCCGGGCGAGAGCGGCGTGAAGCGCGAGATGTAGGCGACGATGGTCGGGATGTCGAAGATCAGGTCGCCCACGCTGGCGTTCTGCACCACGGTGCCGTTCAGGCGCGTCTGCAGCTGCAGCTTCGTCACGTCGGGCACCTCGTCGCGCGTGGCCATGTACGGGCCGAAGGGGCCGGTGCCGGGGAAGTTCTTGCCGGGCGTGAACTGGTGGGTGTGTTTCTGCCAGTCGCGCACGCTCACGTCGTTGAAGCAGGCGTAGCCGGCGATGTGGTCGAACGCGTTTTCCTTGGCGATGTGGCGGCCGCCCTTGCCGATGACGAAGGCGAGTTCGCCTTCCCAGTCGAAGCGTTCGGAGAACGCGGGGCGCTGCACCTCGTCGCCGTGCGCGGCCAGGGTGTCGTTGAAGCGCAGGAAGAGCGAGGGGTAGTCGCTGTCGGCGCGTTTGGTCTCGGCCACGTGGCTCTTGTAGTTCAGGCCCACGCAGATCAGCTTGCCGGGGTTGGGGATGACGGGCAGCAGGCGCACCTGTTCGGGTGCGAGGGAGGCGCCGGCCAGGCCGTTGAGTTCGCCCAGCGCGTTGGCGGCGATGGCGGCTTTCAGGTCCGCAAAGCGCGCCTGGAACGCGGCGGGAACGGGGGTGTGGCGGCCGTCGGTGCCGACCACGCCGTAGGTGGCGCGGCCTTCGGTTTCGAAGCTGGCGAAACGCATGGTGGTGTTGTCTCCGGGTGAGGCCGCCAACAGCGGCAGGGGGTGATGGGGACGCAGTCTAGAAAAGCACCGGCCATCTGCCTAGAATGCAAACCGAGATTTCAGACATGCCTGATATGGCATGGCTTGCAAGGAGACGCCCCATGAACCCCAACGACTTCCGGCTGTTCCTCGAGGTGGCCGAACTCGGCAGCTTCACCAAGGCGGCGGTGCTGCGGCAGACGGTGCAGTCGCACATCAGCCGGCAGATCGGCGAGCTGGAAAAGCAGTGCGGCGGCGCGCTGTTCCGGCGCACCGGGCGCGGCGTGGTGCTGACGGACCTGGGCCACCGCGTGGAGGCGCGCGTGCGCGGCTGGGTGCGCGACACCGACCAGCTGCTGGCCGACATCCGCGTGGACGCCGGCGAGCCCATGGGCGAGGTGCGGCTGGGCATCCTGCCCTCGGCAGCGCACCCGCTCATCACCCATGTGTTCCTGCGCCTGAAGACCGAGTTTCCGAAGATCAAGCTGAACGTGCGCGAAGGCCAGGGCGGCGAGCTGGACGCGCTGCTGGACATGGGCAGCGTGGACATGGCGATCCTGTTCCGCTACCAGAAGCCGACCAGCGCGGACGAGCAGCTGCTCGCGGTGGCGGGCACCTACCTGGTGTCGCGCCCCGGCGATGCGCTGACGCAGGGCGACGCCTTCGACTTCAACCGGCTGGCCGGCATGCGCCTGGTGCTGCCGCGCCGGCCCGCGCACTGGCGCGCGGTGCTCGACGAGACCGCGCGCAGCAAGGGCTTCATGCTGCAGGCCGAGGTGGAGGCGGATTCGTTGCGCGTGCAGAAGGAGCTGGTGGCGCACACGCCCGGGCTGTACTCGCTGCTCGGGCCGTTCTCGATCGACGCCGAGCTGCGCGAAGGCCGGCTGCGCGCCTCGCGCGTGGTCAACCCCGACCTGCGGCGCCACGTGACGCTGGCGCTGCCCAAGCAGGGCCAGCTCACGCCCGCGAGCAAGATCGTCGCGCGCATGTTGCGCGAAACGGTGGAGGCCTGGGGCAACCGGCTCAGCGAGCCGGACGAATCGCCCGTGCTGGCTCAGGCCTGATCAGGCGCCCCAGCCTTCCAGCACCACCTTGCCGCGGGCCTTGCCCGATTCGATCAGCGCGTGCGCGCGCTTGAGGTTGGCCGCGTTGATGGGGCCGAAGTGCTCGGCCAGCGTGGTGCGCACCAGGCCGGCGTCGACCAGCGCCGCCACCTCGTTGAGCAGGCGGTGCTGGCCGACCATGTCGTCGGTGCCGAACAGGGCGCGGGTGAACATCAGCTCCCAGTGCACCGAGACGGACTTGCGCTTGAACTTCGTCACGTCGAGCGTGGTGGGGTCGTCGATCAGGCCGAACCGGCCCTGCGGCGCGATGGCCTCGACGATCTGGTCGAAGTGCGCGTCGGTCTGCGTGAGGCTCACGATCAGGTCCACCGTGGGGTGGCCGATGCGCCTGAGCTCGTCGGTGAGCGGTCGGCTGTGGTCGATCACGTGGTGCGCGCCCAGTTCCTTCACCCAGGCCTGGGTTTCAGGCCGCGACGCGGTGCCGATGACGGTGAGGCTGGTCAGCCGCGTGGCCAGCTGCGTGAGGATGGAGCCCACGCCGCCCGAGGCGCCGATGATGAGCAGCGTGCCCGCGCCGGGCGACTTGCCGGGGGCGACGCCCAGGCGGTCGAACAGCATTTCCCAGGCGGTGATGGCGGTCAGCGGCAGCGCCGCGGCCTGCGCGAAGTCGAGCGATGTCGGCATGTGGCCGACGATGCGCTCGTCCACCAGGTGCAGCTCGCTGTTGGTGCCGGTGCGGGCGATGGAGCCGGCGTACCAGACGCGGTCGCCGGGTTTGAACAGGGTCACGTCGGGGCCAACGGCCTTCACGACGCCGCTGGCGTCCCAGCCCAGCACCTTGTGCGACTGGCCCTCGGCGGGCAGGGGGCTCTTGCGCACCTTGGTGTCCACCGGGTTCACGGACACGGCCTTCACCTCGACCAGCAGGTCGCGGCCGGTGGCCACCGGTTCGGGCAGGGTGATGTCGAGCAGCGCCTCGGGCTGGTCGATGGGCTGGGGCTTCTGGTAACCGACGGCTTTCATGTCAATCCTTCTGGAAGAAATGGGAAAAGAGGGGATGTCGCTATGGTCACTTGAAAACATCCATTGAAAAACTGGCTGTGACTGAATACAGTTTCAAAAGAAAATTGAAAGCTGACGATGAAAGCCCTGCAGGACCTGGACATCTTCGTGCGCACCGTGGACAGCGGCAGCCTCTCGGCCACCGCCCGCGCGCTCGACCTCACCCCCGCCGCGGCGAGCGCCGCGCTCAAGCGGCTGGAGGCCGAGCTGGGTGTGCCCCTGTTCGTGCGCTCCACGCGCAGCCTGCGCCTCACACAACAGGGCGAGCGTTTCCTGGCGCAATGCCGCCCGGCACTGGAAGCGCTGCAGCAGGCGAGCCACGAACTGGGCGAGGGCGGCGAGGCGCTGCAGGGCGTGCTGCGGCTGTCCGCACCGTCTGACCTGGGGCGCAACGTGCTGCTGCCCTGGCTGGACGAGTTTCAGCAACTGCACCCGCGCGTGGACATCCGGCTGCAGCTCTCCGACAGCATCGCGAACGTCTACAGCCAGCCGGTGGACGCGGCCTTCCGCTACGGCGAGCCGCCCGATTCCAGCCTGATCGCGCTGCCGCTGGCGGCTTCGCACCGGCGCGTGCTGTGCGCGGCGCCCGCGTACCTGGAACGGCACGGCGCGCCCGCGTCGCCGCATGAACTGGCCGAACGCGACTGCCTCTGCTTCATGCTCAACGACGAGGTGCACGACCGCTGGCGTTTCTGGCTGGGGGATGCGCCGGCCGTCACCGTGCAGGTAAAGGGCGTGAACGTGTCGAACGATGGCGACGCGGTGCGGCGCTGGGCGCTGATGGGCCGGGGCATTGCCTACAAGGCGTTCTTCGACGTGGCCGCCGACCTGGCGCAAGGCCGGCTGCAACCGCTGTGCACCGACTGGACGACCGAGGCCACACCGCTCTACCTCGTATTGCCGGGTCGGCGCCAGCTCACACCGCTGTTGCGCAGCCTGCGCGATTTCGTGGCCGAGCGCACCGCAGCGCTGGCGCGCTGAAAGAAGCGCTTATTTGCCGGTGGCGCCGCCGGAGGGCGCGCCTTCGCTCGGCGCGGCGGGCCCGGGGGTGCCGGGAGGCGCCAGCGGCGCGTCCGACGACGACGGCGTGATCACCGAGGCGGGTGCGGGTGTCGACGAGGGCATGGTGGAGTTGGTGCCGGAGGTCGGCGGCGGCACGTCGGTGGGGCGGCGGTCGCAGCCGGCCAGCAGCACGACGGCCGTGGTGGCGGCCGCAAGGCCGAGCGCGAAACGGGTGGGCGGCACGGGGGTGTTCATGTTGTTCTCCGTTGGCGCGCAGAAGGGCTGCGCCCAGCGTGTGCGGCAATCGGCATTCCCGATGGGCGCCTTCAGCCGTCCGAAGAAGCCCTGGCCAGCAGCGTGGCGCGAATGTCCTTCTTCATCACCTTGCCCACCTTGGAACGCGGCAGGTCGGGCCAGATCTCCACGCGCTTGGGCGCCTTCACGCTGCCGATGCGCGCCTTCACGAAGGCAATCACTTCTTCCGCCTGCAGCGTGCGGCCGGCGTGCGGTTGCAGCACGGCCACCACCGCCTCGCCCCACTTGTCGTCGGGCAGGCCGATCACGGCGCTGTCCTGCACGTCGGGGTGCTGCATCAGCGCCTGCTCCACTTCCACCGAGTACACGTTGAAGCCACCGGTGATGATCATGTCCTTCGCGCGGTCGACGATGTAGAGAAATCCATCGGCATCGAGGCGGCCGATGTCGCCGGTGTGGTGCCAGCCGAAGCGGCCCGCCTCGGCGGTGGCCTGCGGGTCCTGGTAATAGCCCATCATCACGAGCGAACCGCGCACCACGATCTCGCCGGTCTCGCCGGTGGGCAGCAGGCGGCCGTCCTTGCTCATGGTGGCCACCTGCACCAGCGGGCCGGGCCGCCCGGCAGAAGAAAGGCGCTGGCGCGCCACCGCGCCGTTCGCATCGAAGTGCTCGCGCGGCGACATCATCGAGACCATCATCGGCGCCTCGGTCTGGCCGAACAGCTGCGCCATCACCGGGCCGATCTTGGCCAGCGCCTCTTCCAGCCGCGCGGCCGAGATCGGCGCGGCGCCGTACCAGAAGCACTGCAGCGAATCGAGCTTCGTCGTGGCCAGCCGCTCGTGCTGCAGCAGCATGTAGATCAGCGTGGGCGGCAGGAAGGTGTGGGTGACGCGGTGGCGTTCGATCAGCGCGAGGAACTCGCCCAGGTCGGGCTTGGGCATGATCACGATGCGGCCACCCAGCGCCATCACCGGCAGGCACAGCACGCCGGCCGCGTGGGTGAGCAGCGCGAGCGCGAGGTAGGTTGGCCGGCCCTCGAACGGGTAGCCCATGAGCGTGAGCGCGCTCATGGTTTCCAGGTTGCGGCCCGACAGCATCACGCCCTTGGGCTGGCCGGTGGTGCCACCGGTGCCGGCGATCATGGCGAGGTCGTCCACCGGCGGCACCTCCACCGGTTCGTCGCTGGTGGCGTCGGCCCACTGCGCCCAGGAAGGCGCGAAGGGCTGCACGGCGTCCAGGCACACGTACACGCGCACCTTCGGCAGCTGCGCGCGCATCTGTTCGACCATGGGCGCGTAGGCGCTGTGAAAGATCAGGCAGCTGCAGTCGAAGGCGTCGAGCACGTGGCGGTTTTCCGCGGCCTCGTTGCGCGGGTTCACCGGGCACCACACGGCGCCCGCGCGCGAGATGCCGAACACGCAGGCGAAGGCCAGCGCGTCGTTGCTGGAGAGCACCGCCACCTTGGCGCCGGGGTTGATGCCGGTGCGCGCGAGCGCACGCGCCACGCGGTGGCTGATGCGCTGCACGTCGCTGTAGCTCAGGTCCATGCCGCCCATGGAGAGGCAGGGCGCGTCGGGGCCGAGCATGGCGCCCTTGTCCAGGTAGTCGATCAGGCGCATGCGCGGCTCCTCCGCTTCACTGCTGCACGGTCAGCACGGGTGCCTGCACCAGGCCGAAGCCACGCAGCGCGCCGAGCAGCTCGTGGTGGCCGAAGGCCTGGCAGCCCGACGCGAAGCCGACGCGCTTCGGCGCCTGCTGCAACAGCCAGTTGGCGGCGAAGGCCTGCATCATCCCGGTCTGCTTGTAGTTGCAGTTGCCGAAGATGACGCAGTGCGCGCGGCCCAGCGGGCCCGAGGCGTGCACCGAATCGACCGACTTGTTGATGCGCGGGTTCTCGCGCGGCGGCATGGTGTTCATCACGCCGGCCGCGGTCTGCGCCAGCGCGGCGTAGCGGTCGTCGGGGTTCATGTCCTTGGTGGCCTCGAGCGCGGCGGCCACGATCAGCGGCACGCCCTGCATCAGCGGCTTGTTGAACACGCCACCGAGCACCTTCACGTTGGCCACGCGCGGGTCGCGCTTGAACCACACCGGGTGCGAGGTGCCGCCCCAGGGCAGCGCCAGCGCGAGCTCGTGCTGGCCTGGAATGGCGAGCTGGTAGAGCCCGGCATCGGGTTGCCATTCCACGTACTGGTTCTGCTGCAGGTGGTAGGCCTTGGCCATCGCGGCGTTGACCAGGATGGTCTGCGTCGACGCAATGGTGGGGCTGCCGCCCCAGAACACGGCGATGTCCAGCGTGTCCAGGCCGGGCGTCTCCAGGCAGATCTGCGCGGCGATCTCGCCGGTGGTGTACATGTGGGCCAGGCCGGGCGCGAGCAGCAGGCCGGCAGCGGCGAACTTCTCACCGTACTGCTCGTCCAGTGTGATCAGCCAGTCCTGCTCGCCGGTGGTGTCGGTGTAGTGGCACTTCGAGGCCAGGCAGGCCTGCACCACCTCGGGGCCGAATTTCGCGAACGGGCCGACCGTGTTCAGCACGACCGACGCGCCCTTGAACAGTTCGGTCAGCGCCTTCACGCTGTGCTCCACCTCCACCACCTCGTAACTCGCGGTCTCGATGCCGGCCACGTTGGCCTGCATGGCGGCGTTGAGCTTGTCGGCGCTGCGGCCGGCGGCGATGAAGGGGATGTTGTACTCGCGCAGGTACTCGCAGACCAGGCGGCCGGTGTAGCCGGAGGCGCCGTAGACGATGACGGGTTTCTTCGTGTTCTTGCTCATGGTGTCGTCTCCTTCACATGCCCATGCCGCCGTCGACCGGCAGGCCCGCGCCGTTGATGAAGCGCGCGGCGTCGGAACACAGGAACACCACCGCGTCGGCCATGTCACCCACCTCGCCAAGACGGCCCGACGGCGTCTGCTCGATGATCGCGCCCACCGCCGCGTCGGGCGAGGGGAACAGGCCGGCGGCCACCACGTCGCCCGCGAGCTTCATGCCCATCTCGGTCGGCACCAGGCCGGGGTAGATGCAGTTCACGCGCACGCCGTAGCCGAGCTTGCCGGCCTCCATGGCGGCCACGCGGGTGAGGCGGTCCACCGCCGACTTGGTGGCCGAATAGCCGGCGATGGCGGGGAAGGCGATGGTGGCGGCGACCGACGAGATGTTGACCACCGCGCCGCCCTGGCCGGCGGCGCCGTCGGGCCGCATGGCGCGGAACGCGTGCTTGAGGCCGAGCGCCGTGCCGACGATGTTCACGTCGAGCATCTTGCGCAGCGCTTCGGGTTCGATGTCGGCCACCAGCGCGGTGACTTCGATGCCGGCGTTGTTGATGAGGATGTCGAAGCCGCCGAGCGTGTCCACCGTGGCCTTCACCGCGGCCTGCCAGTCGGCTTCCTGCGTCACGTCCAGCTTCACGAAGCCGGCCTTGGCGCCGCCGGTGACGGGCAGCTTGCCCGCCGTTTCCTTGCCGAGCGACGTGAGCACGTCGCCAATCATCACCGAGGCACCCGCCGCCGCGAGGGCCTGTGCCATGCCTTCACCGAGGCCGCGCGCGCCACCGGTGACCAGGGCCTTGCGGCCGGTCAGATCGAACTTCGCCATGTTTGTCTCCAGGTTTGTTGAGCCGTGTTCATCGAGGAACGGTTCCATGCTACGGAGCTTTCTTGACAAGTGTCAAGATTTTTCTTGACGACTGTCAAAACCCGGATGGCGCGAAGCCCGGGCGCTTCGTACAATGGCCCGATGACCAAAGCGCCTCCCCGCAACGACAAGTTCAACGAGCGCCGCGCCGAGCTCGGCGAGGCCGCGCTGCAGACGCTGGCCGACCTCGGCTACGCGCGCACGAGCCTGCGCGAGATCGCGCAGAACTCGGCGTTCTCGCACGGGGTGCTGCACTACTACTTCACCGACAAGCTCGACCTGATCCTGTGCAGCGTGCGCCAGTACAAGGCGCGCTGCGTCACGCGCTACGACGAGGTCACCACCACCTCCACCAGCTTCGCGCAGCTGCTTGAAGGATTTACCGAAGCGCTCGGCGACACGCTGCGCAACGAGACCACGATGCACCGCCTCTGGTACGACCTGCGCTCGCAGGCCTTGTTCGAGGAAGCGCTGCGCGACGACGTGGAGGCGATCGACAAGAGCCTCGAGAAGATGATCTGGCGCGTGATGCAGCGCCTGTCGGAGCTCGCGGGTTCGCCGGTGAAGGCGTCGAGCGAGGCGGCCTACGCCATGCTCGACGGCCTGTTCCAGCAGTGCCTGCTCAAGCACCTCTCGGGCGACAAGAAGGCCATTGCGGCGATGCAGGCCAGCGTGCGCCAGGTGCTGCTGCAGCTGATCGATGCGCCGACCGCCCCTGCAGCGCCGCGCGCGAAGCCGGCGCGGCGCAAGCTCGCCACGGCCTGAGGCCGCGCTTCAGCGCACCGCTTCTGCGGCGAAGCGGCCCGCGCGCCGGCCCGACACGAAGGCCCAGGCCAGGTGGTGGCCATGGCCCTTGAGCAGCAGCCCGCCCTGGCCCGTTGAACCCGCCGCGTAGAGGCCGGGCAAGGGCTGATCGCCCGCGCCGAGCACGCGGTGCTGTTCGTCCACCATCAACCCGCCTTCGCTGTGCACGAACACCGAGCGCACCGGACCGAGCGCCACGTAAGGCCCGTCGCCGAGCGCGCGCACGCCGCCTTCTTGCGCGCTGCGCTTCAGCGCGTCCACGTTCATGCCCAGCCGCGCGGCCAGCGCGTCGAGCGTGGGGGCTTCGGTGAACACGTCGGGCCGGTTGCGGCGGTAGTCGGGCACGTAGGCGTAGGCCACGCCGGGCGCGGTGGAGATGAAGTCGGGCCAGGCCGAGAAACGCTGCGCCAGCGCGGCGTCGATGAGGATGTAGCCGACCTTGTCGGGCTGGTCGGGCAGGCGCCAGGCGGGGCGCTCGCGCTCGTCGCCGAAGCGCTCGCCGCGCCGGTTCACCAGCACGGCGCCGGCGTCGAACAGCGTGGTCGACGGCGCCAGCGCGGTGGTGAGGAACTTCATCATCAGCGGCCGCAGGATGAGCGGCGGCACGTGGTCGATGGCCCACTCCATCGTCACCGCGAGCCAGCGCCATGGTGGCAGGCGGCGCACGAAGTTTTCCGTGGCCGGCGCGATGAAGCGGATCTCGGGCCCGAGCGCGAGGTCGCCGTTGACGATGCGCGCGCCCAGGGTTTCGCCCAGGCGCTGGCCGTCGCCGGTGGCGGTCACGTTCACGCCCTCCACCTTGGCTTCCTGCGGGCCCATGAAGCGGGCCTTGAATTCGGGGCCGTTGGTGAAGTCGCCCGCGGCCAGCACCACGCCGCCGCGCGCGAGGAAGCGGCGGGGCGTGCCGTGGTGGTCGGCGTCCACGCCGGTGACGCGGCCACCGTTGTCCTGCACCAGCGCGCCCACGCGCATGTGGGTGCGGATGTCCACGCCCGCGCGCTTCGCGCGCCGCGTGAGGTGGTAGATGAACGAGCGCGAATTCGGCAGCACGTTGTGCATGCGCGGCTGGCGGTGCGGTGGCTCGGGCATGGGGCCCATGAAGCGCACGCCCGAATCGAGCAGCCACTGGAAGGTGGCGGGGATCTCGTCGCACAGCACGCGGCGCAGCGCATGGTTGTCGCGCTCGGCCAGGTCACCGGCGAAGCCGGGCATGTCGGCCCAGTGGTCGGCGGCGGAATCCACGATGCCGCGCCGGCGCTGGTGCGGCGTGCCGCTGGAACTCACCGAGCCGATGGACCACGAGGTGGAGCCGCCGGGTTGCGGGTTCTTCTCGAGCAGCACCACGCTGCGCCCGCTCTCGCGCGCCTCGATGGCGGCGGCCAGGCCGGCACCACCGCCGCCCACCACCACCACGTCGAACGTTTCTTCCTGTCTCGTCACGGTCAGTCGACTTTGATGTTGGCGGTGGTGATCACCGCGTTCCATTTCGTTGTCTCGACCTGGTTGCGCTTCACCGCATCGGCGGGCGTGCCGCCCAGCGCCACCACGCCCTGCGACTGCCAGCGCTCGATGAGGTCGGGCGCCTTGAGCACGGCGTTGATCTCGGTGTTGAGCCTGTTAACGATGGCGGCGGGCACACCGGCGGGCGCCGAGATGGTGTACCAGGGCACGGACGAATAGCCGGCCACGCCGGCCTCGGCCACGGTGGGCACGTCGGGCAGGCTGGGGTCGCGCTGGGTGCCGGTGACGGCGATGGCGCGCACCTTGCCGGTCTTGAGGTGCGGGTGCGCCGTGCCCAGGCTTTCGAACAGCAGCTGGATCTGGCCGCCGAGCAGGTCGGCCATGGCGGGCGCGCCACCCCGATAGGGCACGTGCACGTAGTCGACCTTGGTCATGTAGCGGAACAGCTCGGCCGCCATGTGCATGGCCGAGCCGTTGCCGGCGGAGCCGTAGCTCAGCTGGCCGGGTTTGCTCTGCGCGAGCGCGAGCAGCTCTTTCACCGAATGCACCGGCAGGCTCTGGTTGACCAGCAGCACGCTCGGGCTCTCGGCCACCAGGATCACCGGCTGCAGGTCTTTCGCGGGGTCGTAGCGCAGGTTGTTGTAGAGCTTCACCGCGCCGTTGTGCGCGATGGTGGCGAGCACCAGGGTGTAGCCATCGGCCGGGCCCTTGGCCACGCCTTCGGCGCCGGTGTGGCCGCCGGTGCCGGGCTTGTTCTCGATCACCACCGGCTGGCCCAGGCGCGGCGCCAGGCGTTCGCCCACCATGCGCGCGAGCATGTCGGCCGGGCCGCCGGCGGCGTAGGGCACCACCAGCTTGACGGGGCGGGAAGGGTACGCATCCTGCGCGAAAGCGGGCAAGGCGAGTGCGCTCAGGCCCAGGGCCAGCAGTGTGCGGTGGAAGGTTCTTTTTTTCATGTCGCTTGTCTCCGGTTTTTCTTTGTGGGGTCAGTCGAGCTGCAGGTTGGCCGCTTCGATGACGCGGTTCCACTTGACGGTCTCGGTCTTGAAGAAGGCCGCCGCCTCGGCCGGCGTGTTGGGCGTGAAGTTCAGGCCCAGCCGGTCGTAGCGCGCCACCACCTCGGGCGAGGCGAGCACGCGCTGCACGTCCTTGTTGAGCTTGTCCACCAGCGCGGGCGGCATGCTGGCCGGCGCGGCGAAGGTGAACCACGAGGTGCCGCTGTAGCCGGGCACGCCGGCCTCGGCGATGGTGGGCACGTCGGGGAAGCGCGGGTCGCGCTTCGGGCCGGTCACGGCGAGCACGCGCAGCTTGCCGCCCTGCACGTGCGGCATGCTGGACGACATGTTGTCGAACATCACCTGAACCTGGCCGGCCATGAGGTCGACCAGCGCCGGACCGCTGCCCTTGTAGGGCACGTGGCCCATGCGCGTGCCGCTGGCCAGTTCGAACAGCGCGGTGACCATGTGGATGGAGGTGCCCGCGCCCGCCGAGGCGTAGTTGATCTTGCCGGGGTTGGCCTTCACGTCGGCGAGGAAATCGCCGAAGGTCTTGTACGGCGAGTTCGCCGGCACCACCACGATGTTGGGCGCCTCGCCCAGGATCAGGATGGGCTGCAGCTCGGTCGCCGGGTTGTAGGTCAGCTTCTTGTAGCTCGCGTACGCGGCGTGGATGCCGATGGTGCCGACCATGAGCGTGTAGCCATCACCGGACGACTTGGCCACGAACTGCGCGCCCAGGTGGCCGCTGGCGCCGGGCTTGTTCTCCACGATCACCGGCTGGCCGTACTGCGCCTGCAGCCGTTCGGCCACGATACGCGCAAGGATGTCGACCGCGCCGCCGGGCGCGAGCGGTGCGACGATGCGCACGGTGCGGTTGGGGTAGTCCTGCTGCGCGAGCGCGGCATTCGCGCCGGCGAGCGCGAGCACACCGGCCAGGCCCAGCCGGGCGAGGGAACGTCGTTTCATGGGGTTTGTCTCCGTCTGAGTTGTTCGAGCGTGATCACAGGGCGCTGCTCGTAGGGCAGGTTCCACTGCTGGCAGTTGCCCGCGTCCACGATCTGCACCGGCAGTTCGATGCGCTCGGGCACGGGTTCGCCACGCAGGTGGCGCACCGCGCATTCCGCGGCGAGATAGGCCATCTGCATGGCGTTGAAATCGGCGGTGGCCAGCATGCGGCCGGCGGCAATGGCGTCGATGGCCTGCGGAATCGCGTTCACACCGACCACGGTGGCGGTGCGGCCGGCCGCGTCGAGCGCGTCGAGCACGCCCACGGCCATGATGTCGTTGGCCACCAGGCAGGCGTCGAGCTGCGCGTGGTCCTTCAGCCATGACGCGGTGCGCTCGCGCGCCAGGTCGCGCGCGTAGTCGCCGGCGATGGTGTCCACCACCTCGATGCCGGGGAAGCCGGCCAGCGCATCGCGGAAGCCGCGCAGGCGCTCGTTGCTGGTGTAGGACGCGGTCGGCCCCGTCACGATGAGCACGCGGCCCTGGCCTTGCAGGTGCTGGAACAGGTGGCGCGCGATGGCGATCGCCAGCGCGTGGTCGTCCGAGCTCACGTAGGCCACGCTGGGCGCGGCGTCGATCGGGTTGACGAAACCGATCATGGGGATGCCGGCCTCGGCCACGCGGCGGATCGCCGGGTCCACCTCGGTGGCGTGCACCGGCGAGAGCACGAAGGCGTCGGGCAGCGGCTGCAGCGCCAGCGCCTCGGCGATCAGCGCGCGCTGCTGCGCGGGATCGTCCGGCGTCTGCGGCACGAAGTGCAGCACCTCCACGCCACCCAGCGCGGCGGCGGCGCGCTCGGCACCCAGCCGGGCCGCGCCGTAGGCCGGGTTGGTGAGGTTCTTGGTGAAGACAGCGAGTCTCATGCTGCGCCGTGGCTTCAGACCATGCCGCCGTTGGGTTGCACGATCTGGCCGTGCACCCACGAGGCCTTGTCGGACGCGAGGAACGCCACCACCTCGGCCACCTCGCCGGGCTGGCCCACGCGGTTGAACGGGCTCATGCCGGCCGAGCGCCCGATGGCGGCCTCGTCCTTGCCGGCGCGGAACAGGTCGGTGTCCACCGGGCCGGGCGCCACGCCGTTGACGCGCACCTTGCGCGCGGCCACTTCCTTCGACAACGAGCGCAGCAGGCTTTCCACCGCCGCCTTGCTGGCCGTGTACGGGCCACCACCGGGCACGGCCACGCGCACCATCGAGGTGGTGAGGCCGATGATGTTGCCGCCGTCGGCCACGTGGCGCGCGGCCGCGCTGAGCACGTTGAAGGCGCCGACGATGTTGACCTCGACCAGCTTGCGGAAGTTGGCCGGGTCGAACTGGGCCAGCGGGCCGGGCGGCACGTTGATGCCGGCGTTGGCCAGCACGCAGTGCACGGCCCCGCCGAAGTCGCGCGCCACGTCGGCGAACACCTGCTCGACCTGGGCCGCGTCGCAGATGTCGACCGAGTAGCCTTTGGTGCGCGCGCCACCGATCTGTTCGGGCAGGCCTGGCGCGCTGCTGACGTAGGTGTAGGCCACGTCGTAGCCGCTCTCGGCCAGCTTCTGCACACAGGCCGCGCCGATGCCGCGTGTGCCGCCGAATACCAGTGCTGTCTTCTTGCTCATGAGGTCTCCAATACGGTCGAGTCGAGATGTCTTTTCCAGGGCCACCGAGGAACCGGCTTTGCCGGGCCTCTGGTGGCGTCCCCTTGGGGGAAGCCGCGTCAGCGGCGCAGGGGGGTCATGGTCTAAGCCTTGAAAGGCTTGCCGTAGATCGGTTCTTTGAACGGGATGGGGGGCAGCTGCCAGGTGCCCGTCGATGGCGGGCGCACTTCGGCGTCCACGTGCACGTCAATGACGCAAGGGCGCTTGTTCTTCAGCGCCTGCTGCACCGTGGCGCCCAGGTCCTGCGGGCGCGTGACGGTGTAGCCGTCGGCACCGCAGGCGCGGGCCCAGGCGGCGAAGTCGGGGTTGTAGCGTTCGCCGGTGGCGCCGTTGTAGAAGGCGGTGCCGATCTCGCGGCCGTCGAACAGGCCGTACTGCAGGTCGCGGATCGCGCCCCAGGCGAAGTTGTTCCAGACGATCCAGACCACGGGCAGGTTGTGTTCCACCGCCGTGCAGAGCACGTAGGGCGCCATGGTGAAGCCGCCGTCGCCAACCACGGCGACGCAGGGCCGGTCGGGGGCGGCCAGGGCCGCACCCATCACGCCGCAGACGCCGAAGCCCATGCTGGAGTAGCCCCAGCTGTTGAGCATGCTCTGCGGGCGCTTGGCCTGCCAGAACTGCATGAACCAGTTGTGGTGCACGCCCGAGTCGAGCGCGAGGATCACGTCGTCGGGCAGCACCTTCTGCAGCGTGCCGACCACGAACTCGGGCCGCAGCGGGCTGGTGGAGTCGCCGAAGTGCGGGCGCACGAAGGCTTCCCACTGCGCCTGCCAGCCCTGCACCTCGGCCAGCCAGGGCGCGTAGCGCGCGGCCGTGATGCCGGTGCGCGCGGGCAGCGCGTTGAGCAGCTGGCGCGTGAAGACCTGGATGTCGGCGATGACGCCGAGCGTGGGCGCGTAGTTGCGGCCCAGCTCCTGCGGATCGATGTCCACGTGCACCAGCTTCGTGGTGGGGAAATTCCACGAGTAGCCGCCATGCCAGCTCGACGAGCTGCGGTCGTCGAAGCGCGTGCCCAGCGTGATCACGAGGTCGGCGCGGCGGCCGGCTTCGTTGGCGGGGAACGCGCCGTTGCGGCCGATGAAGCCCAGCGCCAGCGGGTGGTCGCCGGCGATGCAGCCCATGCCGTTGGGCGAGGTGATGACGGGAATGCCGAGCTTCTCGGCCAGTTCGGTGATCTCGGCACCGGCCTCGGACAGCGTGGCGCCGTGGCCGATGAACAGCACCGGCTTGTGCGCGGCCGCCAGCAGGTCGAGCGCGGTGGCCACGTCCACGTCGCTTGCGCCGGGGCGGTGCGCGCGGTGCACGTGCGAGGGCGGCGGCAGCTCCACGTCGGCCTCTTCCTGGTACACGTTGTACGGAATGTCGAGGTTCACCGGGCCGGGGCGGCCGGTGACCATGGTGTCCATGGCCTGGCGCAGCGCCAGCGGCAGCATGTCCACGCGCGAGGGCTGGAAGGCGCGCTTGACCACCGGGCGCATCACCTGCGCGAAGTCGGCCTGGTTGTGGGTGTAGAGCTCCTGGAACGGCGCGCGGTTGTGCTGCGAGGTCGGCACGTTGGAGGTGATGCACAGGAAGGCGGACGAGTCCGACAGCGCGGTGGCGCAGGACATCACCATGTTGGCCGAGCCCGGGCCGGTGCTGGTGAGCGTGGCCACCGGCTTGTGCTTCACGCGGAAATACGCGTCGGCCATGTGGCCGGCGCACTGCTCGTGGCGCGGCGAGACGAGCTTCAGATCGTCCTTCACGTCGTACAGCGCATCCAGGATGCCCACGTTGCCGTGACCGCAGATGCCGAACACGTACGGCACCTTTTCCTGGACCAGGTATTGGGCGATCAGTTCGCCGCCTTTCATCTTGGGCATGTCTTGCTTTCCATCGGTTGTTCAGTGGGGTCGTTCACTCCGCAATGTCTCATGCGGTGGTGAAGGTCACGACCCGTTCTTCGGTCATTTCGTGCACGGCGTAGCGCGGTCCTTCGCGGCCGAAACCGCTGTCCTTGGAGCCGCCGTAGGGCATCAGGTCGACGCGCGAGCTCGACGTTTCGTTGATGTGCACGCCACCCACCTCGAGTTTCTGCGCGGCCGCCAGCGCGTCGCCCAGGCGGTTGGTGAACAGGCCGGTGGCCAGGCCGAAGGGCGTGGCGTTGACGCGGTCCACCGCCTGCGCGAGGGTCTTGAACGGCACGATGCAGACCACCGGGCCGAAGATCTCGCTGCAGCCCACGCGCATGTTGTCGCTGATGCGGGTGAGCAGCGTGGGCGCCACCACCGCGCCTTCGCGCGTGCCGCCGGCCAGGCACTGCGCGCCCGACGCGATGGCCTCGGCAACCCAGGCCTCGATGCGGCGCGCCGCCTCTTCGCTGATGACCGGGCCGACCACGGTGTCCGGGTCCATCGGGTCGCCGTAGCGCAGCGCCTGCACCAGTTTCGCCAGGCGCTGTTCCACCGCGGCCAGCAGCGATTCGTGCACCAGCAGCAGCTGCACCGAGGTGCAGACCTGCCCGGCCTTGCGGTAACCGGCGTTGACGATCTTGGGCAGCGCCATGTCGAGGTCGGCGTCCTCGCAGACGATGGTGCAGGCGATCGAGCCCAGTTCCATCTGCGTGCGGCGCAGGCCGGCGGCCTGCTGGATCTGGCGGCCCACTTCGGTGCTGCCGGTGAAGGCGAAGAAGCGCACGCGGTCGTCGGCCTGCAGGTGCTTCACCACCTCGGCGCTGCCGTGCAGCACCGAGAGGAAACCGGGCGGCACGCCCGCGTCGAGCAGCACCCGGGCCAGCAGCGTGGCCGTGAGCGGCGTGTGCGTGGACGGCTTGAGAATGACCGCGTTGCCCGCCGCCAGCGCCGGCGCCACCTTGTGCGTGACGGTGTTGAGCGGCGAGTTGAACGGCGTGATGGCGGCCACCACGCCCAGCGGCACGCGCAGCGTGAAGCCCAGCCGGCCGGCCTGGCCGGGTGCACCGGCCAGCGGGATCACGTCGCCGGCCAGGCGGCGCGCTTCCTCGGCCGAGAGCTTGAGCGTCTGGATGCAGCGGCGCACTTCGCCGCTGGCGTCGGACTGGGTGAAACCGGCCTCGATCTGCATGGTGCGCACGAAGTCGTCGAGCCGCTGCTCCATGAGCACGGCGGCGCGCTCGAGCACCGCGCCACGCTCGTACGCCACGGGTGCGCCGCGGCGGAAGGCGGCGTGCGCCACGTCCACCGCCTGGCGCACCTGCGCGGCGTCGGCCGTGGTGAGGGTGGCGTGCGGCTGGAGGCGGAACTTGTCTTGCACGGTGACGCGCTCTCCCGCGCCCTCGACCCACTCACCGTCGATCAGCAGGTGATGTGTGGCAAGCGATGCCGTGTCGGCCTGTCGGTCCATCAAAGCGTCTCCTCGTCGTCGCTGGCCGGGGTGGTGATCACCAGGAACACCAGGCCCTGCGTGCCGGTGTTGGTGAAGCTGTGGCGAATGCCGGGCGGCACATAGACATAGTCGTGCGGGCGCATCAGGTTCTTCGTGTCGTCCAGCGTGAGGATGCCTTCGCCTTCCAGCACGTAGTACACCTGCTCCTGCACCTTGTGCACGTGCTCCTGCACGTAGGCCATGGGCGCGTAGCGCGAGATGCGGAAGTCCACGCGCGAACTGCCGGTGGTTTCGGGGCCGGCCAGTTCCTTGGACAGGGCACCGCCGAAATGGCCGGGGTACTCCTTCCAGGGCATGTTGGCCATCTTCTCCAACAGCAGTCGGAGCTCTGGTTTCTGGGTCATCGTCATTCCTTCCTTGCGTGTGTGTGTCAGAGCCAGAGGATCTGCTTGCGGTAATCGAGGTTGGTGAGCAGGGGCTCGGCCGGGCCTTCGTGGAACACGGCGCCGCGCTCCAGCGCGTAGGCGCGGTCGGCCAGCGCGAGCACCAGGTCGAGGTTGTGTTCAACGATCACGATGGAGATGTGCTGGCGCAGCCGGTCGAACACGGTGAACAGTTCCTGCACCACCGTGGGCGCCAGGCCTTCGAACGGTTCGTCGAGCAGCAGCAGCTTCACGTTGCCCGAGAGCGCGCGCGCCACGGCCACCATCTGCTGTTCACCGCCGGAGAGGTAGTCGGCGGCGATGTGCATGCGCTCCTTCAGGCGCGGGAAGTACTCGAAGATCTTCTCTTCGTTCCACACCACGCCGGTGCTGCCGTCGGTGGGCCGCGCCAGGCGGCCGAGCGAGAGGTTTTCCGCCACCGTCATGCCGGCGAACAGGCCACGCCCCTGCGGCACATAGCCAATGCCCAGGCGCGCGATGTCGGGCGCGCTCAGGCCGGCGATCTCGCGGCCGTTGAAGCTCACGCGGCCGCTGGCCGGCGGCACCAGGCCCACCAGGCTCTTCAGCAGCGTGGACTTGCCCGCGCCGTTGCGGCCCAGCAGCGCCACGATCTCGCCCTCGCGCACCTGCAGGCTCGCGTCGTTGAGGATGTGGCTCTTGCCGTAGAACGCGTTGACGCCGTTGAAGTCGAGCACCACCGCGCGGTCGCCCGTGGCCACGCCGGTGCGGCCGGTGACGGGTGGCGTGCCGGTGCCGGTGTAGATCTCCTGCACGCGGCGGTCGTCGCGCACCTGGTCGGGCGTGCCGCTCATCAGCACCTCGCCCTGGTTCATCACGGTGACGCGGTGCGAGAGTTCGAGCACGCGGTCGATGTCGTGTTCCACGATCAGCACCGGGATGTTGCTGGCGATGGTGGCCACCAGGCGCGAGACACGCTCGCGCTCGGCCGCGGCCAGACCCGCCAGCGGTTCGTCCATCAGCAGCACCTGCGGCTTGGAGCCCAACGCAATGCCCAGGTCGACCAGGCGCTGGCCGCCGTACGACAGGTCACCCCCGCCCACGTCTTCCATGCCCTGCAGTCCAAGGAACTTCATGAGCTCCGCCGTTTCGGCGTGGATCTCGGGGTAGCTGTCGATGTCGCGCCAGATGTTGAAGCGCGCCGGGTGCCGCGCCTGCAGCGACAGGCGCAGGTTCTCCTCGATCGTCAGGCCCTTGAAGAGGTTCGTGATCTGGAACGAGCGCGCCAGGCCCTGCTGGCAGATGCTGTGAGGCGCGAGGCCCTGGATCTCCTGGCCGTGCAGGCGCACCGTGCCGGTGCTGGGCGGGAACATGCCGGAGATCAGGTTGAAGGTGGTCGTCTTGCCCGCGCCGTTGGGGCCGATCAGCGCGTGGATCTGGCCCGCGTCCACGCGCAGGTGCGCGCCGCGCACGGCCTGGATGCCGCCAAAGCGCATGCCCACGTCGCTGGCCTCCAGCACCGCGCCCTCGCGCCGTTTCGGCCGCAGGAACTCGGGCAGTGGCAGGCCTTCGTAGATCTTGCGCTTGCTCATCGCCGCGCCGTCTTCGGGCGGCGGGCGCAGGCGGCGCTGGATCTGGCCCCAGATGCCGGTGAGGCCCGAGGGCGAGAAGATGATGAAGCCGACGAAGATGAGGCCGAACCACAGCAGCCAGTTGTCCGTCCACATCGAGAACAGTTCGCGGAACAGCAGGAAGAACACCGCGCCCAGGGCCGGGCCGAGGAAACTGTGCATGCCGCCGATGACGACCATGGCCAGCAGCTCGCCGGAGAAGTGCACCGCCGTCGACTCGGCCGCCGCCAGCCGGTGCAGGAACACCATGAGCGAGCCCGCCAGGCCGGTGACCGTGGCCGACAGCACGAAGGCCAGCAGCTTGTAGCGCTCGACGTTGTAGCCCTGGAAGGTGGCGCGCTGCTGGTTCTCGCGGATCGCCACCAGCACGTGGCCGAAGGGCGAGCGCACCACGCGGTGCAGCAGCACCAGCACGGCGAAGCCGACCAGCGCCGCGAACACGTAGTAGCCCAGGTGGCTGTTGAGGTCGATCGGGCCGAAGCTCGCGCGCTCGATGCCGCCGAGCCCGCCCTCGCCGCCGGTCAGGCTGGTCCAGCGGAACGAGATCGCGAAGGTCAGCGCGCACAGCGCCAGCGTGAGCAGCGAGAAGTACACGCCGCGCCGGCGCAGGATCAGGAAGCCGACGATCAGCGAGAGCAACGCGGTGAACAGCACCGAGAACAGCATGGGCAGCAGCATCTGGTTCTTGAACCAGTGCAGCTGCGCCAGGCCGGCGGCGTAACCGCCGATGCCGAACCAGGCCGCGTGGCCGAACGAGACCAGGCCGGTGTAGCCCACCAGCAGGTTCAGGCCCATGGCCGCCACGGCCAGGATGACGACCACGGTGGCCGAGTCCAGCGTGAGGCCGATGGCCTGGAACACGATGGGCAGCAGCACCAGGCCGAGCGCGCCGATCCAGAGGGAGCGGTGTTTGTTTTTCAGGAAAGCAGGCATGTTGGTTCTCTCACTCGAAGCGCTCGATGCGCTCACCCAGCAGGCCGCGCGGACGGAACATGAGAACGAGGAACATCAGCACGTACATCGATGCCTCGCTCGCGGCGGGCATGAAGTGGGTGGTGATGCCACGCACCACACCCACCAGCAGCGCCGCCGCCACCACCCCCCAGAAACTGCCCAGGCCACCGATGACCACCACCACGAAGGCGACGGTCATGATCTCCATGCCCATGGCGGGGTGCACGATGGCGATGGGCCCGAACAGCACGCCGCCCAGCGCGGCGGTGGCCACGCCCAGCACCACGATGGCCGTCATGTAGGGCTGCAGCTTGATGCCCAGCGCCGCCACCATGTCGGGCTTCTGCACGCCGGCGCGCACCACGCGGCCGAAGGCCGTCTTGTGCATCAGCAGCCAGATGCCGGTCATCACCACGATCACCACCGCGAGGATGAACAGCCGGTACTTGGAGAGCATGAACTCGCCCAGCATCACGTTGCCCTTGAACTCCGGCGGCATGTTGGAGGCGAGCGGGGCCGAGCCCCAGATCATGCGCAGCGCCTGTTCCGCCACCAGCGCCAGGCCGAAGGTGACCAGCAGGCTGAGGATGGGGTCGGCCGCGTAGAAGCGGCGCAGCAGGAAGCGCTCGAACAGCACACCGAGCAGGCCCACCAGCACCGGCGTGATGAGGATGCTGGGACCGAAGCCGGTGAACTTGATCACCTCCAGCGAGAGGTACGCGCCCAGTGCGTAGAACGCGCCGTGCGCGAGGTTGACGATGCCACCCACGCTGAAGATGAGCGACAGCCCCAGTGCGAGCAGCAGGTAGTAGCCCCCGAGCACGAGGCCGTTGACGACCTGCTCGAGCAAGAACACGATTTGCATGGGATTCCGGACGGATGGAAGGGGGCCGGCACCGTCAGGGCGCCGGCCGGAGGGAACGGCTCAGGGCGCGTTCACATCTTGCAGGCGCTCTCCGATTTCGGTGGCGCCAGCTTTTCCAGAGGCTCGTTCGCGGCGGGCACCGCATCGCCGAAGGCCAGGAAGTCCTGCTTGTGTTTTGCCTGGCCCTTGGGCTTGACGGTGAAGGGATAGGCCTCCTGCATGAGCTGGTGGTCCCAGCTGCGGAAGTAGGCCTTGCGCGCCTTGAGCACGTCGAACTGCGCTTCGCTCTCGAAGTACGCAATGATCTTGTCGGTGTCGGTCGACTTCGTCTCGCGGATCGCCTGCACCAGCATCATCAGCGAGACGTATTCGATCCACGCGTGGTTCTCGGGGATGCGGCCGTACTTCTTCGTGAACTTCTCGACGAAGGCCTGCGTGCCCGGCGTCTTGAGTTCGTGGTGCCACACCGTGGGCCAGATGCCGCCCAGGTTGCCTTCCCCGGCGGCCCAGGCGTCGGCCGTGTTCAGGTTGAAGCCCGCCACCGGAATCTGCAGGCCGAACTCGGCGTACTGCTTCACGAAGTTGGTGACCTGGTTGCCGCCCAGGTTGGTGGCGATGAGGTCGGGCCGCGCCTGGCGGATCTTGATCATCTGCGAGCTGAAGTCGGTCAGGTCGGTGGGCACCAGCTCGTCGCCGATCACCGTGCCGCCGTTGGCGGTGAAGAAGCGCTTGGCCTGGCGCGAGAGGTCGTGACCGAACAGGTAGTCGGAGGTCAGCGCGTAGATCTTCTTGTCCTTCACCAAGCCCTGGCGCAGCAGCGCTTCGCCGGCGGCGTTCACCATCACGGTGACCGGGATGTCGACGTGGAAGGTGTAGCGGTTGCAGTCCTTGCCGCGCAGCGCGTCCGAGCGCGCGCCGATGCTCATGAACAGCGTCTTGTTGCGCGCGGCCACCTGCGAGATCGTGAGCGCCGAGGCCGAGTTGATCTCGCCCATCAGGAACAGCACCTTGTCGCGCTCGATCATGCGCTGTGCCTTGGTGGACGCGGTCTGCGGGTTCACCGAGTCCTCGCTGATCAGGTCGATCTGGCGGCCCAGAACGCCACCCGCGGCGTTCACTTCCTCCACCGCCATCTTGATGCCCTGCACCGCGTAGTCGCCCAGCGCACCGAGGAAGCCGGTGAGTGGCGTGAGGTGCCCCACCTTGATCTTCTCGGCCTGTGCGCTCACGAGCGTGGGCAGGCCCAGAACGGCACCACCGGCCACCACGGCGCCGGTCTTGAGCATCGTGCGGCGATGCGCCGAAAGCACCTTCGATTGCGTTGTCGATTCCATGCGCTTGTCTCCTGTTGTTGGGGTCGTACCGTAAGGCAGGAGCGATCATAGGAAGGAGCCTCTCCGAGGGAAAATACTGTTTTCCGAGATGGGCTATCGCTTTTGGTTATAGGCGTTTCCACTATGCTTGGCGCTCCCCACAAGGAGACAAGACATGGACCTGCGACAGCTCAAGTACTTCGTGCAGATCGTCGAGAGCGGCAGCCTGGCCAAGGCGTCGCGGCAGCTCTACATCGCCCAGCCGGCGCTCAGCCAGCACGTGGCGAAACTCGAGGCCGAGGTCGGCAAGCCGCTGCTGATCCGCACCGCGAAGGGCGTGACGCCGACCGAGAACGGCGCGGCCCTGCACCACCACGCGCGCTTCATGCTGCGCCAGCTGGACCAGGCGCTGTCCATCGCGCGGCAGGAGCCCGGCACGGTGCACGGCATGGTGTCGGTGGGCCTGGCTGCCACCACGGTGTGCGCGGTGGGTGTGCCCTTCATGCGGCGCATCCGCGAGAAATACCCTGGCATCGTGCTCAACGTGGTGGAGGGCATGAGCGGCCACCTCGCGCAGATGATGCGGCTCGGCCAGCTCGACCTGTCCATCCTCTTCAGCCGCGACGCCGTGCCCGACCTGCCGGCCGAACCGCTGGTGGAGGAAGAGCTGTTCGTGATGCTGCCGGGCGACAGCGAGCTGGTGGCGCCCAGGCGCATCAAGCTCAGCTGCGCGGAGACGGCCGAGCTGCCGCTGATCCTGCCGACCGGCATCCACGGCCTGCGCCGCCGCATCTCGGCCGAGTTCGAACAGCGCAACCTCACCACGCGCATCGTGGCCGAGATCGATTCGCTCTCGCTGCTGATGACCTGCGTGCGCGACGGCATGGGCGCGACCATCAAGCCCATGTCGGCCGCGCTGCTCGAAGGCCAGATGCGCAAGGACTGGCGCACGCTTGCGTTTTCAGACGCCGACATGAAGCGGCCGAACTACCTGTTCTCGGTGGTGGCCGACCGCCTCACGCCCGCCGCCGCCGCGGTGCGGGCGGAACTGCGGGAAACGGTGAAGGACCTGGTGGCCACAGGGGCCTGGCGCGGGGTCAACCTGATCTGACCGCGCCGCATGGCGACAATGGGCGGAACCTGGCGGTCATTCCGACCGCATGCCGGGACCTGACCGACACACACCATGAAAACCATTGACGAGATGCTGAACCTGGCCCTGCTGACCCCCGACCAGCACCACCAGATCAGCGCCTGGATTGCACAGGCCGATTCGCCGGAAGAGATATTGAAGATGCCCGCACCCCTGTGGCAGGCGGTCGAGCGGGCCAGCGCGGCCATGGGGATCGACGACGACCTGCTGCGCCCGCCTTCGCTGGATGCGGGTGGCGTGGTGTCCTGACGGTCGACCCGCGCATTCCATACCTGCTATATATCGACGTCTGCGCAACACACCATTCGAGAGGACCGCATGCCGATCACATCCCTTCTGAAATCCACCGTGGCGGCACTGGCGATCGTCACCGGCGGCTCGCTTTTCGCGCAGGGCACGCCCATCAATGCCGCGGCGTTCGACGCGCTGGTGGCGCAGGGCCCCGTCGCGAACGCCGCGACCATCGCGTCGAGCACCTGGGCCAGCAAGATCAAGCAGGCCGGCACGCTGCGCCTGGGCGGCACGCAGACCTCGAACCTGTTCTCGCTGCTCAACGAGAAGGACAGCCGCATGCGCGGCTTTGACGCGGGCCTGGCCCAGCTGCTCGCCCGCTACATCCTGGGCGATGGGGCCAAGGTCCAGTTCACGCAGGTGAACTCGTCCACGCGCGAGCAGGTGCTCATCAACGACCAGGTGGACGTGGTGCTCGCCACCTACTCCATCACGCCCGCCCGCGCCGAGAAGATCTCGTTCGCCGGGCCTTACTACACCTCGCAGGCCGGGGTGCTGGTCAAGTCGAACAACAACACCATCCAGTCGTACAACGACCTGGCCGGCAAGAAGGTGGCCACGCAGGCAGGCTCCACGGGGCCCGCGATCCTGGCGCAGCACGCGCCCAGGGGTGTCGTGCAGGAATTCCAGACGCACCAGGAAGCGCTCGACTCCCTGCGCCAGGGGCGCGTGGACGCCTACGTGACCGACCACACGCTGCTGCTCAACGCCCTGAGCCTCGGCACCGGCGACGCAAAGCTGGCGGGCGCGCCCTTTGGTGCGCAGGACCCCTACGGCATCGGGCTGCCCAAGGGCTCGGACGGCGTGGCCTTCGTCAATGCCTTCCTGAAGAAGGTGCAGGCCGACGGCACCTGGGCGAAGCTCTGGACCATTTCCATCGGACAGCGCACCGGCAGCACCGCGGTGCCGACGCCGCCCGCCATTCCCTGAACGATGGGTGAGGTTTCCAGGCTCCTGGCCGAATACGGGCCTGCCTTCGGGCAGGCCCTTTTTCTGACATGGAAGCTCACGCTCGTGTCGTTCGTGCCCGGCTTCCTGCTGGGCATGCTCGTCACGGTGCTCCGGCTCTTCCCGCTGCCGCCGCTGCGCTTCGTGCTGACCGTCTACGTCGAGATCTTCCGCAACATCCCCAGCGTGGCGCTGCTGATCTTCATCGTGTTCGCGCTGCCCGATCTCAACGTCCTGATCGACTATGAGCCTGCGGTGGTCCTGACGCTGACGCTGGTCTGCTCCGCGTTCACCGCGGATTACCTGCGCACGGGCATCAACACCGTCGCCAGCGGCCAGATCGAGGCCGCCCTCAGCCTGGGCATGCGACCGGTCCGCGTGATCGTTTCGGTGGTGCTGCCGCAGGCGCTGCGCGCGGTGGTGCAGCCGATGACCTCGCTGCTCATTGCGCTGATGCTGTCGACCTCGCTGGCGTCGCAGGTGCCGTTTCCGGGCCGGGAACTCACCACGCTCGTCTCGAAGATCGCCACCGACTCCGCCGCCGGCATGGCCGCGTTCGCGGTGGCGGCCGCGATGTACGTGGCAACCGGCCTGCTCATGGCCTGGGCGGGCGCCGCGCTGGAAAAGAAGGTGCGGATACTGCGATGAGCCGCACGCTGGAAGACATCCTGTTTGGCGCCCCCAGCCCCCGGGCCCAGACCATCACACGGCTGGTGAGCGCGATCGCCGCGGTCGTTCTGCTCCTGCTGGCCGCGGGCATCGTGTTCCGGTTCCATTCCGCGGGGCAGCTCGAGGCCCGGTACTGGAATTTCTTCACCTGGCCCACCACCTGGGCCTTCCTGGGCAAGGGCCTGCTCGGCACGATGGCCTCGGCGGCCATGGCCGCCGTGATCGCGCTGACCCTCGGGCTGGTGCTGATGCTGGGGCGCGTGGCGCGGACGCGGCTCGTGCGCTGGCCCAGCATCGCGCTCATCGAGTTCCTGCGGGGCACGCCGACGCTGCTGCTCATCTACGTGTGTTTCCTGGTGCTGCCATCGCTCGGGATCAAGCTGAGCACCTACTGGATGCTGACCCTGCCGGTCGGCCTGAGCACCGCCGCCGTGGTGGCCGAGGTGTACCGCGCGGGCGTGCTCGCGGTGCCCCGCGGCCAGACCCTGGCGGCGCGCAGCCTGGGCATGACCGAAGCCCAGGTGTTCTTCACCGTCGTCTTTCCTCAGGCCCTTCGCTACATCGTCCCGGCGCTGGTCGCGCAGCTGGTCATCGTGGTGAAGGACACGACCTTCGGCTACGTCGTCACCTACGGCGAACTCATGCAGAACGCCCGGGTGCTGATCGCCAACTACAACTCGCTGGTGCCGGTGTACCTCGTGGTGGCGGCGCTGTACTGCCTGGTGAACTACGCGATATCCCGCGCGAGCAAACGGCTCGGCCGGCCGGTGCACTGAGCTTCAATCCGCTCCGAGCCCGACCGGGTTCGGCTGCCGCTTCTCCACCGCGTGCCGCAGCAACGACGCCGTGCGGAACACGCCGTGGGCGAACTTGCCGTAGGGCAGGGTGGCGAACAGGGCCATCACCGCGCCGAGGTGCAGGCACAGCATGATCGCCAGGGCCGGGGTGCCGCGCGTCAGCCACAGCGCCAGGCCGGTGGCGCTGGTGAGGAAGAGCAGGGCGATGAAGCCGAGGTCCATGGGCTTCTGCGCCACGTCGCCATGCAGCGGGTGGCGGCGGCGGTTGAGGCGCCACAGGCCGGCGGTGCCGATCAGCAGGCTCACGCCGCCGACCACGCCGAGCAGCTTGGGCAGGCTGGGCAGTTCGTAGGGCGCGACCCAGCCGAACACGTAGTGGTAGATCGTCGCGACGCTGGTGGCGGCGAAGCACAGCATGAAGCCGTAGAAGGTGAAGTGGTGGTAGCGGCGGCGTGAGAGCGTGTAGGCGTCGTCCTCGTTGTGGCAGCCGTCGCCGTGGCCGCCGTCCAGGTACTTCAGCTGCAGGGCGTTGCCCGTGGCTTCGGTGGCCGCTGGCAGGCTCAGCGGCGCGCCGCTGGTGGCGGGGGTCACGTCGCGCCAGAAGCGCGTCACGCCCATGCCGAGCGCGAACACCACGAAGATGAACACCGGCGCGAACATGCTCACCAGCAGGTTGTGCGGGAACAGGTTGTAGAAGTTGCCGGCCAGGTCGGTGGGCCACAGGCTGCCCTTGAGCGCCACGGCCAGCAGCAGGAAGATGGCGAGGCCGGCCGCGAGTGCGACCGACAGCGTGAGGCCGTTGCGCTGGTAGAGCTTGCCGAGCGCGGGCGGCCAGGCGTAGTCGGCATACGTTTGCCCGCGCACCTCGGCCATGGCCCTGGGCACGTTGATGGCGAACTCGTGCGGTGGCGCGTACTGGCAGGCGTGCAGGCAGGCGCCGCAGTTGTGGCAGAGGTTGGCGAGGAAGTGGATGTCGGCCTTGCCGAATTCGAGCCGGCGCGTCATGGCCGGGAAGACGGCGCAGAAGCCTTCGCAATAGCGGCAGGCGTTGCAGATCTGCATCTGCCGCGCCACTTCGGTTTCGGGCGCGGAGAGCACGACCTCGCCCTGGGCGAGCGAACGGGCGTCGCGGGTGAGGGCTTCAAGCGCCTGCATGCTGCACCCCCTGTTGCCTGGCGGCTTTCGCGGCCTGCGTACCGGCGATGCGGCCAAACGCGGTGCCAATGGACATGCCCACGCCGGCGGTGTAGCCCTTGCCGAGCACGTTGCCGGCCATCATCTCGCCGGCCACGAAGAGGTTGGGGCTGGGCTGGTCGTCGAAGCGCACGGCGGCGGTGTCGTCGGTGCGCAGGCCGAGGTAGGTGAAGGTGATGCCGGGGCGCACCGCGTAGGCGAAGAAGGGCGCGGTGTCGATGGGCCGTGCCCAGTGCGTCTTGGCCGGCGTGAGGCCTTCGGTGTGGCAGTCGTCGAGCGCGGTGTGGTCGAAGGTGCCGACGCGGCAGGCGGCGTTGTACTGGTTCAGGGTGTGCATGAAGGTGTCCACGTCCAGCCCGAGCTGGCGGGCGAGGTCGGGCAGGGTGTCGGCTTTCACGCCGGGAAACACCGGTGGCATGAAGCGGCCGATGGCCTTGCTGTCGATGATCGAATAGCCGATCTGCTGCGGCTGCTGCGCCACGAGGCGGCCCCAGATGGCGTAGCGCTTGGGCCAGAAGTCCTCGCCCTCGTCGTAGAAGCGGCGCGCTTCCTGGTTCACGACCACGCCGAGCGAGACGCAGTCGATGCGGGTGCAGATGCCGCCGTCGTACAAGGGCGCGCGCGCGTCGATGGCGACCATGTGCGCCTGCGTCGGGTCGCCGATGCGGTCGGCGCCGTGGTCCTCCAGCAGGTGGCGCAGCAGCACGCCCTTGTTGTAGGCGGTGCCTCGGATGAGGAAGTTGTCGGCCGGCCATTCGCCGCGCTCGTTCTGGCCCCAGGCCTCGCGCAGCCAGGCCAGGTCGGACTCGAAACCGCCGGCGGCGAGCACGCAGCTCTTGGCGGCGATGCGCTCACCGCCGCGCGTGTGGGCGGCGACGAAGCGGCCGTTGTCGAGCTCGATGCGATCCACCGGGGTTTCGTAGCGCACGCGCACGCCGAGTTTTTCGGCGCTGCGGTAGTAGGCGTTCACCAGGGCTTTGCCACCGCCCATGAAGAAGGCGTTGGTGCGCGCCACGTGCAGCGCGCCCGAGAGCGGCGGCTGGAAGTGCACGCCGTGCCGGCGCATCCAGTCGCGGCAGGTGGACGAGGCGCGGATGGTAAGGCGCGCCAGGTGCTCATTGGTCTGGCCGCCGGTGACCTTGAGCAGGTCCTGCCAGTACTCTTCTTCGGGGTAGGCCTCGATCAGCACGTCCTGCGGGGCGTCGTGCATGCAGCGCAGGTTGCGGGTGTGGCCGGAGTTGCCGCCGCGCCATTCTCTTGGCGCGGCTTCCAGCAGCAGCACGCTGGCGCCCGCCTCGCGCGCCATCAGGGCGGCGCACAGGGCGGCGTTGCCGCCGCCGATCACCAGAACATCGGTTTCCAAGAAGTTCGCTCCTCATCCGGCCCGGCGTGGGACCGGTTCGAGGACGCACTGTAGGCAGACACCCGCCCGCGGTGAAGCTCAGCGCGGGCATGGGGGCATCACGATTCGTGATGCCACAGGTGCGTGCCGGGCCAGTGGCCCCCTTCCACCAGCCCGCGCACGGTGTCGCGGATGACGACCCGGGTGGCCAGCGCGGCGGGCGAGAGCTCGTCTTCGGACAGGCTGCAGAGCAGGTTGGCGCGGCTGGCCTGCGCGTCGTCGATGTGCACCAGGGAAAAGCGCTGGTCCGCGTCAGGGAAACGGCCCAGTGCGGCGCGCGGCTGCAGGGTGACGCCCAGGCCGGCGTCGATGGCGGCCATGAGCATGGGCAGCGAGTCCACTTCCAGCACCACCCGCGGCACCACGCCGGCGCGGGCGAAGGCGGCGTCCAGCGTGCTGCGCAGGCCGTGCGGCCCGGTCGGCAGGATCAGCGGTTCGTCGCCCAGGTCGGCCAGGCGCATGGTGGCGGGTCGCGGGCGGGGCTCGCGCCGCGAGCCGATCAGGAACAGGTCTTCCGACAGCAGCGGCTGCACCTGCCAGAGCCGGCTGCCGGGGCCGTCGGGCTGGGCGTGCAGGCGGGCGTCGAACAGCACGGCGAGGTCGAGTTCGCGCGCGTTGAGCAGAGTGGCGAGGTGGCCAGACATGCTTTCGACCATGTGCAGGCGCACGTCCGGGTAGCGGGTCTGCATGGCCTGCATCAACGGCAGGCCGAGCATGGCAGCGGTAGTGGGCGCCAACCCCACACTCACCGTGCCCGAGAGGCGGGCCTGCTGGGCGGCGCGCACGGCCTGCGCGGCGTGGCGCAGCGTGAGCTGGGCTTCTCGGAAGAAGGCGGCACCGGCGTCGGTGGGCACCACGCCGCGGGGGGTGCGCTGCAGCAGGCGGGTGCTGAGCTCGCTTTCCAGGCGGCTGATCTGCTGGCTCAGGGCGGACTGCACCAGGTCCAGGTCGATCGCGGCCCGGCCCATGGAACCCAGTTCCACCACCCGGACGAAGTAGCGCAGCTGCCGCAGTTCCAAACCGTGTTCCCCGCATTTGCCATCACACATCGTGATGCCGTCGATGATCGCACGCGTCCAACCCGGGAGCACCGTCAAACCGTTGATCGGGTCAAATATGACGATCATCATATTCAAGCCTACAATCCCGCCACCATGGAAGTCGCACCCAACCGCAAGGCACTGACGCACGAACGCATCGTCGATACCGCGTCGCGCGCGATCCGTCGCGCCGGTTTCCAGGGGGTGGGCGTGGCCGACATCATGAAAGAGGCCGGCCTGACCCACGGCGGTTTCTACGCGCACTTCGCTTCGCGCGACGCCCTGCTGGCCGAGGCGCTGGTGCATGCGGGACAACAGAGCGCGGAACGCATTGCCAAGGGCAACGCCGCGCGCGAGGCGCAGGGCGCCAGCCCCTTGCGCGCGCTGGTGGACGGCTACCTTTCCGAGCGGCATCTGAGCGGCACCGAAAACGGCTGCGCGGTGGCGGCGCTGGTGTCGGAGATGCCGCGCCAGTCGCCCGATGTGCGGGCCGCGGCCGCGCAACGCGTGCGCGGCCTGATCCAGACGGTGGAGCGCGCCCTGCCGGAAGGCACGGCACCGGGCAGCGCTGCCGCCATCGCCAGCCAGCTGGTGGGCGCGCTGCAGCTCGCGCGCGCCCTGGGCGACAACGCCGAGGGCAAGGCGCTGCTGGCCGACAACCGCGCGGCGTTGCTGGCGCGTTACGACATTTCTCCTTCGGCCTGAGCCCCATGCCAGGCCATTTTCCTTTTGCTCAACCCGAAATATGACGACCGTCATATCAAAGACTCTTTACTCCCTCCACAGGAATCGCGAACCATGAAACTTCAGAATGCCACCGTTCTCATCACCGGCGCCAACCGCGGCATCGGCCTGGCCTTTGCCCGCGAGGCGCTGGGACGCGGCGCGCGCAAGGTGTACGCCGGCGCGCGCAACCCGGCCAGCGTGAACCTGCCCGGCGTGGAGGCGATTGCGCTCGACGTGAACAACCCGGAGCACGTGGCCGCGGCCGCGCGGCGCGCGGGCGATGTGACGCTGGTGATCAACAACGCCGGCATCGCGGCGTTCGGCGGCTTCCTTGCCGAAGGCAGCATCGAGTCGGCGCGCGCGCACCTGGAGACGAACTTCTTCGGCCCGCTGCGCGTGGGCCAGGCCTTTGCGCCGGTGCTCGCGGCCAACGGCGGCGGCGCGCTGCTCAATGTGCTGTCGGTCGCGAGCTGGATCAACTCGCCGATGCTCGCGGTCTACGGCGCAAGCAAGTCCGCCGCGTGGGCACTCACGAACGGGCTGCGCAATGAACTGCGCGCGCAGGGCACGCAGGTGCTGGCGCTGCACATGGGCTTCGTGGACACCGACCTCACCCAGGGCATCGAGATGCCGAAGTCGACACCCGAGGCGATCGTGCGCCGCGCCTTCGACGCGCTGGAAGCCGGCGCCGAGGAAGTGCTGGGCGACGAACTCACGCAGCAGGTCAAGCGCGGCCTCTCGGCCGAGCCGGGCGTGTACCTGCGCGACCCGCGCGCCTGAGCAAGGCCTCGCCATGAGCGCCGTCCTGCCCGTCGACACCCAGCCACGTGCTGAACCCACCGCCCAGACCCGCGTGCAGCAGATGCTGCACGCGCCCCTGCTGCCCACGCTGTTCCGCCTGGCCACGCCCAACGTGATGGGGCTGTTCGCGATGACCATCGTGATCGGCTACGACGGCTACATCCTCGGGCTCGTCGGCGCCGATGCGCTGGCGGGCATCGCGCTGGTGTTCCCGCTCTCGATGCTGATGCTGCAGATGTCCGCCGGCGGCATTGGCGGCGCGACCACCGCCGCCGTGGCGCGCGCGCTGGGCGCCGGGCGCAGCGAGGACGCCAGCCGGCTGGCGCAGCAGGCCTTGCTGATCGCGGCCGTGCTGGCGCTGCTGTTCATGCTGGTGATGCTGGGCGGCGGGCGCGCCATCTTCGCGGCCATGGGCGGCCACGGCGCGGCGCTGGACGCGGCGCTCGCGTATTCGAACGCGCTGTTCGCGGGCGCGGCGGTGATCTGGTTCACCAACGTGCTCGCGGCCGTGGTGCGCGGCGCGGGCAACATGCTGCTGCCTTCGCTGCTGCTGCTGGCCACCGCGGTGCTGCACCTGGGCCTGAGCCCGCTGCTGGTGTTCGGCTGGGGGCCGGTGGGCGGCATCGGCGTGGCGGGCGCGGCCGTCAGCACCCTCACCGTCAACGCGCTGTCGGCGCTGGTGATGGTGGCCTGGCTGCTGCGCCGCGACGGCGCGGTGCACCTGCGGCGCACGCCGTGGCGGCCCCGGCTCGCGCTGTGGCGCGAGATCCTGCGCGTGGGCCTGCCGGCGTCGATGAGCCCGGTGATCAGCAACGCGTCCATCGCCGGGGCCACGGGCTTCGTGGGCCACTACGGCACGGCCGCACTCGCGGGCTACGGTGTGGCCGCGCGGCTGGAGTACATCCTGGTGCCGATCGCGTTCGGCTTCGGCACCGCGCTGACCGCGATGGTCGCCACCAACATGGGCGCGGGCCAGTCGGCGCGCGCGGTGCGCGTGGCCTGGACGGGCGGCGCCGTGGTGGCGCTCATCACCGGTGCCATCGGCGTGGCAACCGCCATCGCGCCCGGCCTCTGGATGAACCTCTTCACGCAGGACGCGGCGGTGCTGGCGGTGGGCGGTACCTACCTGAACATCGTGGGCGGCGCATACGGCTTCTTCGGTCTTGGCCTTGCGCTGTTCTTCGCGTCGCAGGGTGCGGGCCGCATGTTCTGGCCGCTCGCCGGCAGCATGGGCCGCCTGGTCATTCTCGCGGTGGGCGGCTGGCTCTGCGTGCACGTGTTCCACGCGCCGGCCAGCGCGCTCTTCGCGCTCGTGGCGCTGAGCCTCGTCGTCTATGGATCGACCCTGGCCATCGCGATCCGCATGGGCAGCTGGACGCGCTGAACAGCGGCATCATTCACACACAACAAGGAGACGCACATGAACGACCTCACCCAGCAATTCAACGAACGCGGCATCGGCAAGCTGCCCGGCCACCTCGGCCTGGTGTTCACACAGGTGAGCGCGCAGGAGGTGCGCGCCGAGCTCGCCGTGCAGCCGCACACCATGGCGCCCAACGGCTTCCTGCACGCGGGCAGCATCGTCACGCTGGCCGACACGGCCTGCGGCTACGGCTGCGTGGCGAATTTGCCGAAAGAGGCCAGCGGTTTCACCACCATCGAGCTCAAGAGCAACCACCTGGGCACGGCACTCGAAGGCACGATCGAATGCGTGGCGACACCGGCGCACATCGGCCGCACCACGCAGGTGTGGGACGCGGTCGTCACGCACCGCGAGACCGGCAAGACCATTGCGCTGTTCCGCTGCACGCAGATGGTGTTGTATCGCTGACTCCCCCCTGCGCCGCTTCGCGGCTTCCCCCCTCTGTGGCGCGCCTTCGGCGCTTCGAGGGGGGACGGCATCTCGGGCCGGCGGAGCCGGACCCTGGATGACTCTGGTCCAGGTTGTGCCATTCGTTGCGGGTCGCGCTACAGTGCTGCCCCATGACCCGCATCGCCGTCATCGACTTTGAAACCACCGGCATCTCTCCGACGCAGGGCGACCGCGCCACCGAGGTGGCGATCGTCATCACCGAGCAGGGGCGGGTGGTGGACCGTTACCAGAGCCTCATGAACGCGGGTGTGCGCATCCCGTCCTTCATCACGCAGCTCACCGGCATCACCAACGCAATGATCGAAACGGCGCCGCCCGCCGAGGTGGTGATGCAGGAGGCCGCGCGCTTCGTGGGCGGCGTGCCGATGGTGGCGCACAACGCCGCGTTCGACAGCCGCTTCTGGATGGCCGAGCTGGCACGTGCCGGTGCCGACGCCACGCAGCCCTTTGCGTGCACCGTGTTGCTCTCGCGCCGGCTCTACCCCGAGGCGCCGAGCCACAAGCTGGGTTCACTGGTGGATTTTTTCCAGCTGCCACGCACCGGCCGTGCGCACCGTGCGCTGGCCGACGCCGAGATGGCGGCCGAATTGCTCGCGCGCATCCAGCACGACCTGCGCGAGCGGCATGGCGTGGGTGAACCCGATCATGGTTTCCTGATGGCCCTGCAGCGCTGCGCGCGCGCCGCCCTGCCGCGCTTCCTTCAGGCGCACACCGGGCGCCAGGCTTCGGCGGGCTTCAGTACACGCGCAGCTTGAACTGCACGATCACCGCGCCGTCGACCTTGCCGATCGACGGGATGATGCCGACGTTGATGCCGTAGCGCTTGCCTTCCCAGGTGGCCATGGGCAGGGCCGCGAAGAAGGTGCCGCCCTTGGCCAGCGATGGGTAGCCATTCATCACACCCAGCGTGCCCCCGAGCCGGATCGGGCCCACGGACCAGGGCTGCCAGTTCATCGCCACATACGAGGTCGTCTTGCGCACGCTGTTGTAGTACGCGCCCGCCATGTACGACACCTCCGGGCTGGTGCGGTACTCGGCGCCGAAGCCGAGGTTGTTCTCGTTGTAGCCGCTGCTGCGTTTGAAATGGCGCGAGAAGCCACCCACGTTGATCCAGACTTCATTGCGCGGGGCGTCCAGCTGCAGGGCAGCGGGTGTCTCGGCGGGTGCGGTGCTGGCGAATGCCGGCGGGCTTGCCAGGCACAGTGCCACGAGCATGAGGTACAACGTCTTCATCTTCCATCCCTTGTTCAAGCAACCCTCGGAGCGGGTTTGTCACAACTTGTTTCGACCCCCTTCTCCGCGGCCTGAGGCAACCCGTGAGCCAGAATCCTGGACAGCGTGACTTTTTCGGCGGTCCAGGCGGTTCTTTTCCAGCGTCTGTCATCGGCCCGACATTTCCCCCACCATGAAAACCCACACACCCCACACCGTTCTGTCCACCCACGACACCACCCGCATCGACGACCTGCGCATCGGCGCGGTGCGCCCCCTGATCACGCCGGCGCTGCTGCAGGAGTGGCTGCCCGCGCCCGAGGCCGCTCAGGCCCTGGTGGAGTCCAGCCGGGCGGCCATTTCGAGGGTGCTGCACGGGCAGGACGACCGCCTGGTGGTGGTGGTCGGGCCGTGCTCCATCCACGACCACACGCAGGCCATCGAGTACGCACAGCGCCTCAAGGCCCAGGCCGACGCGCTGCAGGAGGAACTGCTGGTGGTGATGCGCGTGTACTTCGAGAAGCCACGCACCACGGTGGGCTGGAAGGGCTACATCAACGACCCGCACCTGGACGGCAGCTTCGCGATCAACGAAGGCCTGGAGATGGCGCGCGCCCTGCTGCTCGACGTGCTCGCCCTCGGCCTGCCGGTGGGCACCGAATTCCTCGACCTGCTCAGCCCGCAGTTCATCAGCGACCTGGTGAGCTGGGGCGCGATCGGCGCGCGCACCACGGAAAGCCAGAGCCACCGCCAGCTCGCCAGCGGCCTGAGCTGCCCGGTGGGTTTCAAGAATGGCACCGACGGGGGCGTGAAGGTGGCGTCGGACGCGATCCAGGCCGCGCAGGCGGCGCATGCCTTCATGGGCATGACCAAGATGGGTCAGGCCGCGATCTTCGAGACGCGCGGCAACGACGACTGCCACGTGATCCTGCGCGGCGGCGCGCAGCCCAACTACAGCGCCGCAGACGTCGCCGCCGCCTGCGGCCTGCTGCAGAAGGCCGGCCTGCGCGAGCAGGTGATGGTCGATGTGTCGCACGCCAACAGCAGCAAGCAGCACCGCCGGCAGATCGAGGTGGCCGCCGATGTCGCTTCACAGGTGGGCGCGGGCGAGCGGCGCATCGTCGGCGTGATGATCGAGAGCCACCTGCACGAAGGCCGGCAGGACATCGTGCCCGGCCAGCCCCTGCAGGCCGGCGTGAGCGTGACGGACGCCTGCATCTCGTTCGAACAGACCGTTCCCGTGCTGCAGGGCCTCGCTGCGGCCGTGCGAACGCGGCGCGCAAATCGCTGAGCGCCATGGCACTGCACTGGCGCGGCACACCGACCGTCAACCTCGCACTGCAGGGCGGTGGCGCGCACGGCGCCTTCACCTGGGGCGTGCTCGACGCGCTGCTCGAGGACGGCCGCCTGCAGTTCGACGGCGTGAGCGGCACCAGCGCCGGCGCCATGAACGCGGTGCTGCTGGCGCAAGGCCTGATGGCCAACGGGCCTGACGGTGCACGTGCCGCACTGCGCCGCTTCTGGACCGCCGTGGCCGACAGCATGCCGTTCGAGGTGGCGGTGCCCACGGCCAACGGCAAGGACATGCGGCTGGCGCCCGCCATGCAGCTGATGCTGCAATGGACGCACTACTTCTCACCCGAGCAGCTCAACCCGTTCGACCTCAACCCGCTGCGCAAGATCCTGTCGGCGCAGGTTGACTTCGAACGCCTGCGCGCGCACAGCCCGGTGAAGCTGTTCGTGGCGGCGACCAACGTCAACACCGGCAAGCTGCGGCTGTTCCGCGCGCCCGAGCTCACGCCCGACGCGGTCCTGGCGTCGGCGTGCCTGCCCACCATGCACCGCAGTGTGGTGATCGACGGCGAGCCGTACTGGGATGGAGGTTACGCGGCGAACCCGGCGGTGTTCCCGCTGTTCCACGAATGCCGCGCGCGCGACATCGTGCTGGTGATGCTGGCGCCGCTGAAGCACAGCGCCACGCCCCAGTCGGCGGCGGACATCAAGAGCCGGATGATGGAGCTGGCGTTCAACGCCACGTTTTTGCGCGAGATGCGCATGTTCGCCCACCTGCGCGAGCGCGCGGCCCGCAGTTCGTGGTGGCGCCGTGGCGAACTCGACCGCCGCCTGGCGGGAACGCACTTCCACGTGATCGAGGCCGGCGAAGTGATGCGCGAGTTGAGCACCGAGAGCAAGGTCGCGGCAAACATGCGCTTCTTCGAGATGCTCTTCGCGCTGGGCCGTGAGCATGGCAGCGCCTGGCTGTCGGCCCACCAGGCCGACATCGGCCGGCGCAGCAGCGCCGACCTGCAGGCCCTCTTCTACTGAGAAAGACCGATCAGCGCGGCTTGCGCGGGGCCATCGGGCCGCGGCCTTCGATGTGGCGGAAGTTGATGCGACCCTTGGTCAGGTCGTAGGGCGAGAGCTCGAGCGAGACCCGGTCACCCGCCAGGATGCGGATGTGGTTCTTCTTCATCTTGCCCGCCGAGTAGGCGATCAACTGGTGACCGTTGTCCAGCGTGACGCGAAAGCGCGTGTCGGGCAGCACCTCGTTGACGATGCCCATCATGTCGATCAGTTCTTCTTTGGCCATGGTGTTTCCTTTGGGTATGAAGTGTATCGGTCAGTTCGGAAGGCTGCTCGGGCGCGCCGTGTCGTGGTCGTGCACCCAGTCGATGCCCTGCGCCAGGGCGTAGTCGGCCGCGGCGTCGTGTGTGGAAAACGCACTGTCGAACCGGATCACCCGGTCGGTGGAGGCACTGCCATGCCCGCTGGCAATGGACACCTGCGCGGCAAACAGCCCGCCGGGCAGCGCGCGGGGCAGGGCCGCAATGCGGTACTTGCCCAGAATGAGGGGGGACGGTCTCGTCGTCCTGGTTGTGTGGTCGTTTGTGTGAATCATCAAATACATCGGTGGGCGTGACGCGCGGACGTTGCCGCAGCTTCGTGAAGCCCGAAAAAACAGGTGGCAGCCCCATGCCGGGGTGCCCCGCCGGTTGTCCGGATCGATCCGGCGCGACAAGCGTCAGATCAGCACCAGCGCACGAGCCACGGCAGAGGCATCGGCAACAGCAGGGAGGAAGAGGGCCACGGTGCCGTGAGAGGGCGTTGCGGCATGGCAACCTTGAAGGGGCTGGACCAGCGGCCCCTTCTGCCGGGGGGCGAATGATCCTGACTGCATGCCAGGATCGGCTGGTCGCTCAAGGCGACTCCGCATTGTAACACGAAAGCGCCCAATGCGATGGGAATGCCGGTGGGCTCGGGTCACCAGCGACGTCAGCGGTTGGCGGCCGGGCCGGCAATGCCGTAGGAAGAATGGGTTTCCGTTATGAGAGCGGCCAGCTTCTCGTAGGGCAGCGGCTTGTAGGCGATGACCACCGCGGTCGCCGTGCTTTCGGGGCCATGCCTGATCTCCACATCGCCGGTCAGCAGGATGGACGGAATCTGGCGATCCTGCCGTTTGCGCACGCGCTTGATCAGCTCGTACCCGGACAGCCCGGCGTCCAGGTGGAAGTCCGTCAGGATCAGATCGATCGGGCTCACCGTCATCTCCAGTTTGGCCTCGAGCCCGGCCCAGTCGCTCGCGGCGATCACCCGGCAACCCCATTCTTCCAGCGTGCGCGCCATGCTTTCCAGCACGATTTCATCGTTGTCGACCACCACGATGCGCAATCCGCGAAGATCGCTCTCCTTGGCTTGCTGACCCACCACCTCCGGGTCCTCGCTCCGCGCCAGGGTGATAAAGAAGGTCGTGCCACCGCCCAATTCGGACTCGACCTCGATGGGCGCCTTGATGAGGTCGGCCGTCTGCTTGACGATGGCCAGACCGAGGCCGATCCCGTCCACCGTGCCCTTCCGGTGGGGGAGGCGGACGAACGGATCGAAAATCCGCGTCAATTCGTCGGGCGGAATGCCGATGCCGTCGTCTTCCACGCTGATGACCACGGTCTGCGGAATGGGCGAGACGGCCTGCATGCGCACCATGCCCCGGGAGGAGTACTTGATCGCGTTGGACAGCAGGTTCGTCAGGATCGTCCGCAGATGGTTCGGGTCTGTGAGCACGTTCAGCTCGTTGGCCTCGAAACGGATGGCGAGGCCGCCCACTGCGGCCGTTTCCTGGAATTCGTTGACCAGGGAGCCGAACAGTTTCTCCAGCGAGATCGCCTCGTCCAGGGACGTGACCTGACCCGAGTCGAGGCGGGTGACGGCCATCAACATGGTCAGTGACTTCGAGAGGGAATTGACCACCTCGTTCACCGCCTCGACCTCCACCCGCTGGGACGACAGCGAGGCCTCACGCCTCAGGCGCCCCAGCATCAGCCCGAGCGCGTGCACGGGTTGCCGCAGGTCGTGGCTGACCATGGCCAGCAGGCGCGCCTTGGCCGCGTGCGCCTCCTGCAGATGGGCGACCTGTTGCATGAGGTAGCCCTTTTCCTCCTGCCGCTCCTTCTGCACCCGCCGGACGTAAAAATGCTCCTGCGCCCGAAAGGTGGCCACGACGTATCCCAGGAACAGGAACGCCAGCAACGCGATGACCGCCGGATAGAAGCGGGCCAACTGCCCCGTTCCCACCACGATGCCCACCATGCAGAAGATCTGCATGAAGAGCAGCGTCCAGGCGGCCGTCTTCAGACGGCCGTCGACATGGAACAGCGACGACAGCAGCACCCCGGCCTGCAGCGTCAGCAGCAATATCTGGAAACCCTCGTTGGGGGAGAGCATCCAGCAACTGCTCTGGTTCCTGCAGAAAGCCCACAGCATCGAATCGATCGAGGTTCGCCTGCCCGCGAGAATGGGCTCGACCATCATGCAATGCATGGCGGCGGCACTCAGGCAAGGGGCTTCTCCGTTGCGACGGGCGAGCGACATGACGGCGTCGAGAGCCGCACCGGGACTCAGCGGTTCGCCCACGAGGCCGGGAGCCTGCATGCGGAAGACCGCAGGCGAAGCCGCGCAGACGAAAGTGGCGTTCTGTTTCCAGTGGCTCATGGTGAAACGGCTCGACATCAAGAAGTGGCGCTGTGGGCGCAGATACCCTGGTGGGTATGAGCCTGACTTTTTCACGCTTCTCTCCCACAAAGTTTCAAGTGGAACGAAGCATCGAATAGCGAGCACGAAATGCAATGAACGCGGTACAGGGGCTTCTCAAGCCGTTGTATCCGGCTGAAGGCACGCGGGCGTTGGTTCGAGCACGTTCAGACCTCTGAGGTCGCCCGTTCCTGAAGAGGCACAGCCTGTTCACCTCACCGACTCCCTGTTCCGTTGCGATCTATAAAGCCCGGCGGCGTGACATGGTCCTGTGATGAACACCCGTTCCGAACCCGGCCTGGGACCGAGGAAGCTGTATCTGGAAGCGCTGCGCGAGGCGGTGCGCGTGATCGCGGACATCGATGAGGTGCTCGCCAGCAAGTTCGGTGGCAAGGGCCGTGGCATTCACAGCAAACTCGACAGCGTGCGCCCGGCGATTCCAACCCGCCTTGACAGAAGGCTGCGTTACCTGGAGGCGGCGCGCAACAAGGCGCTGGCCGAGAGGGAGTGGCGCATTCCGGACCACGAAAGCTTCATCATCGAGTGCCAGGAAGCCCTCGTTCGCCTGCGCAGCCTCTCGCGTCGACGCGAACAACGGCGTCACCTGTGGTGGCGGTTCTGCAGGCTGCTGGGAACGGGTGGATCGTTTGCCTTCGCGGTGGCTGCGATGGGCTTGCTCTTGCTGCTGGCGAGCGGCACGGTCTCTCTCGTGGGCTGAGTTCGCGCGACCGGCAGGGCACGGCCTGCCCGTGCCTTATTTCCGATCGGGCAATTCGATCTTGACCTCGAGAACGTCCAGGTTGTCCTGGCGGTCGAGCTGGACCTTGATGTCGTCCGGATTGATCTTGATGTACTTGCCGATCACCGCCACCAGCTCGCGCTGCAAGGCTGGCAGGTAGTCGGGTTCGGACGCGCTGCGTCCACTGCGCTCGTGCGCCAGGATGATCTGCAACCGCTCCTTGGCGACGCTTGCGGTCTTCTTCTTTTCGCCGAGCAGGAAGGACAGGATCGACATGCCTTACCTCCCTCCGAACAGGCGCTTGAAGAAACCCACTTTTTCGGCTTCGATGAAACGCAGAGGCTTTTCCGCCCCGAGGAAACGGTCGATCACGTCGCTGTAGGCCTCGGCCACATCGGTGCCCTTGAGGTGGATGGCGGGCGTTCCCTGGTTGGACGCGGTGAGCACGCTCTCGCTTTCCGGGATCACACCGATGAGCTTGATGCGCAGGATGTCCTGGATGTCCTCGAGAGAGAGCATCTGCCCGTCGGCCACGCGGCCCGGGTTGTAGCGCGTGATGAGCAGGTGTTCCTTGATCGGGTCCTTGCCCTCGATGGCGCGCTGTGTCTTGCTGCCGAGCATGCCCAGAATGCGGTCGGAATCGCGCACGCTGGAGACTTCGGGGTTGGTCACGATGAGGGCTTCATCGGCGTAGTGCATGGCCATCAATGCACCGGTCTCGATGCCGGCTGGCGAGTCGCAGACGATGTACTCGAAGCCCATTTCCGTGAGGTCGGTCAGTACCTTGTGCACGCCTTCCTGGCTCAGTGCGTCCTTGTCGCGCGTCTGGCTGGCCGCGAGCACGAAGAGGTTCTCGCACTGCTTGTCCTTGATGAGGGCCTGGCTCAGGTTGGCCTCACCCTGGATCACGTTGATGAGGTCGTACACCACGCGGCGTTCGCAACCCATGATGAGGTCGAGGTTGCGCAGGCCGACGTCGAAGTCGATGACGGCGGTCTTGTGGCCGCGCAGGGCCAGGCCCGACGCGAAGCTGGCGCTGGTGGTGGTCTTGCCCACGCCGCCTTTGCCGGAGGTGACGACAACAATCTTGGTCATGGTGAAGGGTCCTTCGGTTCGCAAATGGGAGAGGGTTCAGGTGCCGAGGGCATCGATGACGAGTTTGTCGCCGTCGGGCCCGGGCACCAGACGCACCTGGGCAGTCTTGCCCTGGACCGACTCGGGCAGGGCCACTTCGCTGGTGCGGTAGATGCCCGCAATGGAGATGAGTTCGGGCGCCATGGACAGCGCGAAGATCCGGGCGTCGGCGTTGCCGCGGGCACCGGCGATGGCCTTGCCACGCAAGGGCGCATAGACATGGATGTGCCCGTCGGCAATGACTTCCGCACCCGGGTTGACCATGGCCATCACCACCAGGTCACGGCCACGCGCATACACCTGCTGACCCGAGCGCAGCGGCTTGTCGATCACCAGGGCACCCGGCATGGGCGGCGGTTGTGCTGGTGCAGCCGCTTCAGGAACGGGTGCGGTCTCGGTGGGTGCCACCGTGGGTGGGGTGCGCTGCACGGTGGCGTCGGGCGCAGACAGAAGCCCGGCCGCTGCCGCCAGCGCGGTCTGTTCGATGGTGCCGCCACGCACGGCAATGGGCGTGAGGCGGTACTGGCGCAGCAGGGTTTGCAGCGCGCCGAAGTCGGGCAGGGCGTGCGCCTCGGCCACGTTCAGGGGGTGCAGGTCGATGACCAGCGGATCGTTGTCGAAGAAATCAGGCATGTCGCCAAAGCGCTGGGCGAACTCCTCGGCCAGCCGCCCCAGATCGGACGACTTGAGCATCAGGGCCACCAGCGGCAGGTGGGCGCTCTTGATTTCGAAGGTGACGGGTGCGTTTCCTGCGAGAGCGACAGACATGGGCGAAACAGATCCAATAACGGGCCAGCCGCAGGAACACCGGATCGGCAGGTCTGGCTGAAGCGGCGCATCTTACCAGCCGGGTCGACCCATTCCGGGAAGTGGCCGCACACAGGTGTCAGGGCATGTTTCATGCGCCCACCCACCACTTCCCGCACAACCCTGTGTGTAACTTTTGAACAAGGCAGGTGTTATCCACAGGAGGGAGGCTTGTAGAAGGATTGTCCCCATCGCGCGACAGCGGCAACAGTCCGCTTCACACAGGCTTCTGCGCCCTGCAAGTCCTTGATGTGGCAAGGAAAAGGGCGCTTGTCCACACCGGACAGCGCCCTCTACTACTACTGCTATTTAATTTAAGTACCTATAGAAAGAGAGAGAAGGAACAACTCTCCCCGTCCCGGCGAAGCCGGTCAGACCGGTTGCCTCACCTGCGGCTGGCCACCGTGCCGGGGGTGGTGGTCATGGTGTTTGCCATGACCACGGTGCATGCCAGCGCGCTGGAAACCGCCCAGGCGTTTGGTGTCGAACACCTTCTGCTGGTCGGCGTTCAGGGTGGCGTAGAAGCTCTTGATGGCTTCAACGCGTCTGGCCATGACCGCGTCGCGCTCGGCCTTGAGGGCCTGCATCCTGTCGAGGCGCTGTGGTGTGGTCAGTTTGGACCAGTCCTCGCGGGGAGCCTGGCGGACCGGTGCGGCTTGCGGCTGGGTGCGGGCGATGAAGGCGTTCCAAGCGGGCTCCTGCTCGGGGGTGAGCTTGAGTTCGGCCTTGAAGGCGGCCTGGCGCTCGGCCATCTTCTTCTGCATCTGCGCGTGGCGTTCGGCGCGTTTCTGTTCGCGCTGCTCGGCAGAGGGGCCAGCGGGTTGGGCCGATGGTTTGTCGGTGGGGGCGGCCTGGGCCACGACGGTGATCGCGTCGGCGGTGCCGGCAGACAGGGTGGTGGGGTGCAGCGCAGAGGCCTGCACGAGGGCGGTGGCGAAGGTGCCGACCAGGGCGGTGGCCAGCGTGGTGGCGATCAGGGCGCGTTTCGGAAGCGATTTCATGAGGACTCCTGGTGCTTGTTGAGGATCAACCTCCACAGGACCAAGGTGTCGGGCTGCGGAGTGGTTTCAGTGTCTGGCGCGCGTGTTTCCACCCCGTGCTGCCAACGTGGCGGCTTTGTAAAGTTTTGTGCCGCTTCTTGCATCAAATGTGCAAGCAGGCTGGCCGAGGTCGTCGAGGATCGGGCAGTCGGGCCGCTCGTCCCCCGGGCACAGGTGCAGCAGGTGGCCCAGCGTGCGCTGCATGGACTGCAGGGTCTCGATGCGCTGCGCGAGTTCGTCCATGTGTTTCTGCGTGATGCGCTTGACGCTCTCGCTGCTGCGGCGGCGGTTGTGCCACAGGCTCACGAGTTCGGTGATGGCATCCAGGCTGAAACCCATGTCGCGCGCGCGGCGGATGAAACGCAGTGTGTGCACATCGGCCTGGCTGTACTGCCGGTAGTTGCTGTCGGTGCGGGGCACCGCCGCGAGCAGGCTCAGGGTTTCGTAGTGGCGCAGCATCTTGGGCGAGATGCCGCTGAGCTGCGCGGCCTTGCCGATGCTGACGGGCCAACGGATCCGCGCATCTTCTAGCTCCTGCCCGTCTGTGTGCGCGAGCTGGTTAAGAAGGTTGTTGGGCATGGTGATCAGCCCGCCACCGCGTAGCCTTCTTCGCGGATCGCCTCGGCGAGGGCTTCGCGCGGCTGGTTGCTGTTCACCTCGACGCGGTTCTGGCTGCGGTCGATGGAGATGTCGGCTTGGGGATCGAGGAGCCTGATGGCGGTGGTCACGGCCTTTTCGCAGTGGCCGCAGGTCATGCCCTGGACGTCGAGGATCTGTTTCATGGTGCTTTCCTTTTCAGAAGGGTTCAGGATGCATTCATTGTGATCCTTGACATGGTGTCAAGGTCAAGCGGCTGACGATCTCCGTCACAGTTCGCAACAAGCGCTTGACCTTCCCACGATGGCAAAGCTTATGCTGCCTTCCATGAACACGATCACGGTCCCACCTACTGACGGCAGCGCGGTCTTTTCAACCTATCCACCCACGCAGATCGACCTGGGCATCGGCGGCATGACGTGCGCGTCCTGCGTGACGCGGGTGGAGAAGGCGCTGATGAAACAGCCCGGTGTGAGCGACGCGACGGTGAACCTGGCCACCGAGTCGGCGCGCGTGACGCTGTCGGGCGTGGACGCGACCGAATCGCTGGCGCGCGTCAAGCGCGCGGTGCGTGATGCGGGCTACGAACCGCGCACGCTCGAGGCCTCGGACAATGAAGACGACGGGCACGTGATGGGGGTGCCGCGCGATCTGTTCCCCGTGCTGGTGGGTGCGGTGCTGTCGGCACCGCTGGTGTTGCCCATGGTGGGGGACCTGTTCGGGCAGCACTGGATGCTGCCCGCCTGGATCCAGTTCGTGCTCGCCACGCCGGTGCAGTTCGTGCTCGGCGCGCGCTTCTACAAAGCCGGCTGGCACGCGCTCAAGGCGCTGACCGGCAACATGGAATTGCTGGTGGCGATCGGCACGACGGCGGGTTGGGCGCTGTCCACCTGGCTGTGGTGGCGCGCCGCACCAGGCGACATGCCGCACCTGTACTACGAAGCTTCTGCGGTGGTGATCACGCTGGTGTTGCTGGGCAAGTGGCTGGAGGCGCGTGCCAAGCGGCAGACCACGACGGCGATCCGCGCCCTGCACGCGCTGCGGCCAGAGCGTGCCCACCTGCTGCCCGACGGTGTGCGCCGTCTGGAGGCCACCGACGTCGCGGTGGACGAGCTGTTGCCGGGCGATGTGATCCGTGTGCTGCCGGGTGAGCGTTTCGCAGCCGATGGCACGGTGGTGCAGGGCCACACGCAGGCCGATGAATCCATGCTGACCGGCGAGGCCATGCCGGTGTCCAAGGAAACGGGCGATGCGGTGACCGGCGGCTCGCTCAATGGCGAAGGCGCGGTGGATGTGCGCGTGCGGGCCATTGGCGCACAGAGTGTGCTGGCACACATCATCGGCCTGGTGCAGGACGCGCAGGCCGCCAAGGCACCCGTGCAACGCATGGTGGACCAGGTGGCCGCGGTGTTCGTGCCGGTGGTGCTGGTGATTGCGCTGGCGACGCTGCTGGGCTGGCTCTGGACCGGGGCACCGATGGAAAACGCCTTGCTGCACGCGGTGGCGGTGCTGGTCATCGCCTGCCCCTGCGCGCTGGGGCTGGCCACGCCGGCGGCCATCATGGCCGGCACCGGTGTGGCGGCACAGCACGGCATCCTGATCAAGGACGCGCAGGCGCTGGAGATTGCGCACAAGGTCGACACGGTGGCCTTCGACAAGACGGGCACCCTCACCGAAGGCCATCCCCGCCTGCTGGTGATCGAGGCCGCGCCGGGCGTGGACGAGATCGCGGTGCTGCAGGCCGCGGCCGCGCTGCAGGCACAAAGTGCCCACCCGCTGGCGCGCGCCGTGCTGGAAGCCGCGGCATCGCGTTCGATCGAACCTTCTCCCGATGGGGCGCAGGACGTGCAGGCCGTCTCGGGCCGGGGCAGCCAGGGCCGCGTGAAGGGCACCTTGCTGGCGCTGGGCAGCCTGCGCTGGATGCTGGAACTCGGCGCGCCCCTGGGCCCGCTGGAGGCACGCGCCCGGGCCTTGCAGACCGAAGGCGCTACCGTGTCGGTGCTGGCCAGCCAGATGCCGGGCGACGCGGCTGCCGCAGCCACCTGGGCACCGCTGGCCTTGCTGGCTTTCGGCGACGAACCCAAGGCGGGTGCGGCCGAGGCCATTGCCGACCTGCGGGCGCAGGGCATGCGGCTGTTCATGGTGTCGGGCGACAACCGCGGCGCGGCGCTGGCCATGGGCGCCCGGCTGGGCCTGCGCGCCGACCACGACGAGGTGATTGCCGACGTGCTGCCGGGCGACAAGGCATCGATGGTGCGGCGCCTGCGCGCGGCCGTGGTGGGCGACCGCCTGCACGTGGTGGCGATGGTGGGCGATGGCGTGAACGACGCACCCGCCCTGGCCGCCGCCGATGTGGGCATGGCCATGAGCCACAGCCAGGGTGCGAGCGCCGACGTGGCGATGCACGCCGCAGGCATCACGCTGATGCGGGGCGACCCGATGCTGGTCTCGGCCGCGCTGGACATCTCGCGCCGCACCGTGCGCAAGATCCGCCAGAACCTGTTCTGGGCCTTCGCCTACAACGTGGCCGGCATCCCGCTGGCCGCACTGGGTTTTCTAAGCCCCGTGGTGGCGGGCGCCGCGATGGCACTGAGCTCGGTCAGCGTGGTGAGCAATGCGCTGCTGTTGCGGCGCTGGCAGCCACCGCGGCGAAAACTTCCCCCGTCGGTGGATTGACGCAGGTCAAGGCGCGGCCTGCCGCGTTGCGCGATGCTTGGGTCTTCCCGAGGAGACCCCCATGACACACGACGCCGTGCGCGTGATCCGCGACGAACACGCCGGACTGAGCGCGATGCTGCAGTCGCTCTCGCAGATGGTGCGCATGGGCCCCGACGCGCCTGGCGTGGGCAGCCCGGAACGCTATTTCGATGTGCTGCGCGCGATGCTGTTCTACATCGACGCATTTCCCGAAAAGAACCACCACCCGAAGGAATCGAACCTGCTGTTCCCGCGCCTGGCGCGGGCAGCGCCGCAGTTGATGCCGGTCATCGAGCAGCTCGAGCGCGACCACATGAATGGCGAGATGCTGGTGCGTGAGTTGATGCACCTGCTCATGGCCTGGGAGTACATGGGTGAACTGCACCGCGCCGCGTTCGAGGAAGAAGCCTTGCGCTACGTGAAGTTCTACCTGGACCACATGCGCCTGGAGGAGACGGCCCTGTTGCCGGTGGCCGAGGCCGTGCTGGCGGAGGACGACTGGGCGGTGCTCGATGAGGCGTTCACGAGCCATGCCGACCCGTTGAACCCTCGCTTGCCGCGCGACGCCCGGTTCGACCGCCTCTTCACCCGCATCGTGATGCGGGTTCCGGCGCCGATCGGCCTCGGCGAGGCCTGAGGTTCAACCCACGGAAAGTGCGACCAGCAGCTCGTCGAACACCTGCAGCAGGCGATCGGCATCGGCATCACAGGTGGCAGGCGAGACCAGCAGCATGCTGTGGAACGGCGTGAGCAGCACGCCCCGGTTGAGCATGAACAGGTGCGTGAGCGCCTCGAGTTCAGACTGCGCCCGGTCGCGCACGTCCTGGGCGTTCTGCGGTGTCTCGGGCATGAACTGCAGTTCCATGCGCGCGCCCAGCCGCGTCACGGTCCAGGGCATGCCTGCCCGTGCGATGCGCTCGCGCAGGCTCTGTTCGAGCCGTGCGGCCAGCGCCAGCATGTGGCGGTAGCTGGCCTCGGTGTGCAGGTGGTTGAGCGCGGCCTCCAGTGCGGCGAGCGTGAGCGCGTTGCCCGACAGCGTGGTGCCGATGCCGCTGTGGCCTTCGGGTGCGGCGTCCTTGGCGGCGGCCATGCGCGCGGCCATGTCTTCGGTGAAGCCGTAGACCGCGCAGGGCAGGCCGCCGGCCACGGCCTTGCCGACCACCAGGAAATCGGGCTCCAACGTGTGGGCACGCGCGTGGCCGCCGAGCGCGGTGGAGATGGTGTGCGTCTCGTCGCAGACGAACAGCGCGCCGTGCTGGCGGCACAGTGCACGGGCAGCGGCCCAGAAACCGGGCGCGGGTGGCACCAGGCCGAAGTTGGTGAGCGCGGGTTCGGCCAGCAGGCAGGCCACATCGCCCTGCGCCAGCGCGGCTTTCAGTGCGGCGAGGTCGTTGAAGGGCACGACGCGCGTGAACGCAGCGTGGTTGTGCACCTGGCCCAGCACCGAGGGCCGCGGCAATGTGCGACCGGTGGCGGGGTCCAGGTCCACCAGGGTGTCGTCCACCGCGCCGTGGTAACAGCCGTCGAACACCAGCAGTTGCGGCCGCTGCGTGACGGCGCGCGCCCAGCGCAGCACGAAGCGGTTGGCATCGCTCGCGGTCAGCGCCATCTGCCAGCGCGGCAGGCCGAACACGCGCTGCAGGCCTTCGCCCACCGCCACCGCGTTGACTGCCGGCAGCATGCAGGTGAGGCCGCGAGCGGCCTGCTGCGCGATGGCTTCTGCCAGCGGCGGCGGGCTGTGGCCGAACATGGCGCCGGTGTCGCCGAGGCAGAAGTCCGCGTAGCGCAGGCCGTCGGCGCAGTGCAGCGTGACGCCCTGCGCCTCGCGCACGAACAGGGTGGCCGGGCTGGGCCAGTCGCGCATCCAGTGCAGGGGCACGCCGAACAGGTAGTGCGCCTGCGCGGCCCGGGCCAGCGCCAGAGACTGCGGGTGCGCGGTGACGAAGCGTTCGCTTTCGGCCTGCCGCAAGGCAGCGATGCGGCCGGCAGGAAGGTGGGCGGTGGACGGCGGCATGGGTGGGCTCAGCTCAGATCAGGCCCTCGGCTTTCAGCGCGGCCTGCACGGCAGGGCGGGCCGCGACGCGGGCGCGGTAGGCGTTCAGGTTGGCCAGGGCGGTGATGTCCACACCCACGCGCGGCGCCCAGTTGGTGACGGTGAAGAGGTAACCGTCGGCCACGCTGAAGTGCTCGCCCATGAGGTACTGCTTGCCGGCGAGTTCGCCGTCGATCCATTTCAGGCGCTGGCCGAGCTTGTCCTTCGTGCTGGTCTTCACCTCGTCGGGCGTGGCCGGGTTGAACAGCGGCGAGAAGGTCTTGTGCAGTTCGGTGCCGATGAAGTTCAGCCACGACTGCAGCTCGTAGCGCGGCAGCGTGCCGTTGGCCGGCGCCAGGTTCTTCTGCGGCACCTGGTCGGCGATGTACTGGACGATGGCCGGGCCTTCGCGCAGGCGCTGGCCGCCGTCGAGTTCGAGCAGGGGCACGTAGCCCAGCGGGTTGATGGTGTAGTAGTCGGTGCCGTCGGGCAGCTGGTGCGTCTTGGTGGGTGCGGGCACGGCCTCGAAGGGCAGGCCGGCTTCGTGCAGGGCGATGTGGGCGGAGAGGGAGCAGGCGCCGGGGGAGTAGTAGAGCTTCATGGTGTTGTCGTCCTCGAAAAGGGCACCACCGGTTGGTGGTGCCGGGAGCGATGCTACCGGTGGCGGGGCTTTTCTGCTGGCGCGGGACATGCCCGGGTGGGGTGGTGACAATGCGCGGATGCGACGCGTTCTCCGTCTTCTGGCATGGCTCGCCGGCCTGGCTCTTCTGCTGGGCGGCGCGGTGGTGCTCGCGCTGCACGTGTGGACCGGCTCCGACGGTTTCCGCCAGCGGGTGGAGCGCCAGGCCGGCGCGGCACTGGGCGTGCCGGTGTCGCTGTCGAGCGTGTCGGTGCGTGTGTGGCCGCTGCCGGCGGTGGCACTGGAAGGCCTGAACATCCAGGCGACACCGCCGATCACCTTGCACCGGGTGGAGGCGCGGCCGGTGTGGGCGTCGTTGCTGGCCGGTCGGCTGCAGGTGTCCACCCTCACGGTGCGCCAGGCCGTGCTGCCGCAGGCCACGCTGGTGCTGCTGGGCGCACGTTTGCAGGACCCGGTGCGGCAGCCCGCCGCCGCGCAGGCTGGCGAGCCGCGGGGCGACGAGCCCTCGCTGGACCTGGGCTGGCTGCCGCGCAGCGTGGTGCTCGACGGCGTCACCTGGATCGACGAGCGCGGACGCGGCACCACGGTGCAGGCCACCGCGCGGCTGGACGAGGACGGCTGGCCCGCGTCGGCCGATGTGCAGGTGACCGATGGCGGCCTGCGTGGAACCCGGGCAAGCCTGCGTCGCGAGGCCGGTGGGCAGACCGCCTGGGCGCTGGACGCGGCCGTGGGCGGCGGCACGGTGCAGGGGCCGCTGAAGATCACGCCACCCGCGGCGGGCAACCCGACGTCGCGCGAGCTGGTGTTCGAAGGCACGCTGCGCACGCGCGGCGTGGAAGTGTCGGCGCTGACCGCGCCCAGCCGCCCGCTGACCGGCCGCCTGGAAGCCGACACCACGCTCTCCGCGCGCATCGACCCGCGCGCCAGCACCAGCGCGCTGCGCGAGGCGCTGCACACGCAGACCCGTTTCAAGGTGGAGGGCGCGGTGCTGCAGGGGCTGAACCTGCTGGAAGCGGTGGCCACGGTGGGCCTGTCGCGCGGTGGTGTGACGCACCTCGACACCCTGACGGGCCATGTGGCCACGCGCGGCCAGACCATCGTGCTCAGCGACCTGGTGGCGAATTCCGGTGTGCTCGCGGCCACGGGCGAGGTCACGGTGGCGCCCTCGCGCACGCTGTCCGGCCGGCTGCGGGTGGACGTGACGCGCGGCGCCAGCGGCGGCCTGGTGAGCGTGCCGCTGGCCGTGGGCGGCACGCTGGACGAACCCAGCGTCACCCTCACCCGCGCGGCGCTGCTGGGCGCGGCCATCGGCACGGTGATCGCGCCCGGGGTCGGCACCGGTGCGGGCGCCAACCTGGGCGACCGCATCGGCGAGGGCCTGAAGGACCTGATCCGGAAGTAGCGACGCCCGGTCAGCGGAACACGTTGGACCAGATGTCGCCGTGCGGCGGGCTGCCATCGTCCTGGTCCCACACGGCGATGGCGTTGCCGGCCGCGTCGACCGCCACCGCGCAGCTGCCGATGCCGCCCGCCGTGGTCTCGATCAGCTGGCGCGTGCCCCAGGTCATTGCCGTCGCGTCGTAGCGGGTGGCGTACAGGTCGTTGTGCATCGCACCCGACAGCGCGTGGCTCCACACGGCCATGGCGTTGCCATTGCTGTCGATGCCCACGTCCAGCGGCCCGCCGCCGGAACTGCCGCTGCCGCCGTCCAGTGTCGCGTCGAGCCGCGTGGCCGCCACGGCCCAGTCGCCATCGGGGCTGTAGGGCTGGCCCCAGGTCTGCCGCGCATCGCTGTGCGATTCGCGCCAGATCACCATGGCCTCGCCGGTCGGCGCCATCGCGATGCGCGGGTCGAAGCTGCTCTGCGCGTTCACGTTCGACAGCGTCACCGGGTTGTTCCACGAGCCACCCGAGTAGCGCGCGGCCAGCACATCGGCACTGCTGCTGCCGGCGCCCGTGCCCTGTGTCCACACCACAATGGCGTCGCCGCTGTCGTTGCGGGCGATGCGCGGTTCACCGATGGACGAGGTGGTGTTGGTGACCAGCTGCTGGGCGCTGGACCAGCCGGTGCCGTTGAAGGCGTTGTGGAACAGGTGCTGCTGGCCGCCGTCTGCCTGCAGCCACACCGCGAGCGCGAAGCCGCCAGGCATCACCGCCACCTGCGGAGCGATGGCCGGGCCCACCGCGCCGTCGATGCTGGTCTCGGTCTGCCAGGTGCCGGAGACGCGGCGGTTGGCGCGGATGCGATGCTGTCCGCCGTCGTTCCATGCCCACACGGCCAGCACGTTGCCGCCGGCGTCCACGCCCAGGTGGGGCGTGGTGGCCGCGCCGTTGTCGCTCTCCACCGGCACATCGGCACCCCAGCTGCCGCCGGACCAGGTGGCCGAGCGGATGCTCATGGTGGTGCCGTCGTGCTGCGACCAGATCGCCGTGGCGTTGCCCGCGCTGTCCACCGCCACCGCGGGAGTCACCGCATTGCCACTGCCGCTCTCGATGTTCTGCGGCGTGCCCCAGCTGCCGCCCACGGTGTAGCGGTTGGCCCAGATGTTGTTGCGCGTGCCGTCGTGCTGTTGCCAGACGGCCATGGCGTTGCCCGCGCTGTCGACTGCGACCACCGGGTTCTGCGCGATGCCCACGCTGCCTTCGATGCGCGCCGCCACCTGCCAGGCCTGCGCTGCGCCCGCACCGCAGGTCACGGCCACGTTGGTGATGTTGGCGCTGGCCGTGCCGCTGCCGTTCTGCACCGTGCAGGTCTGGCCCGCCGGCTGGGTGCCGACGGTGACGCTGTAGGGCACGCCCGTGGCCACCGGGGTGGCGAAGGTGAAGGCGCCACTGGCGTTCACGGTGAGGTCGTCCGCGCCGTTGTTGCGCAGCACCACCGAGCCGGTGAGGCCGCTGACGGTGCCGCCGATGGTCTGCGTGGTGGCGGGCACCGGCACGTCGACGTTGATCACGATCGCGTCCTGGTAGCGCGCCTGGAAGCCGTCGGCGCGCTGGCAGGCGACGTAGGTGGCGTACACGTGGCGGCCCCGGTCCAGGTGGCTCAGCGCCACGGGCGGGAACTGGGCGGCGCCACCGGCGCCCCGGTCGCCGTGGTAGCCCACGTTCAGCGTCAGCGTCTGGTCGAACAGCGTCTCCAGCACCTCGGGGCTGCGGTCGAGCTGACGGCGGTAGAAGGTGACGCGCGCGGTGGTGCAGCTGGGCCACATGCTGTAGCTGGCGCTGAAGTTCAGCGTGGCGGCGGCGTCGAGCCGGAAGGTGCCGACCGGGTTGATGTACGCGTTGGAGTAACTGGTGCGCACCAGCGCGTTGGCCGGGCTGGCCGTCATGAGGGTGCCGCCGCGCGGGCCGAAGCAGCGGTCTGGGTTGGGCGGCGCGTTGGCCGGGATGCTGCAGGCCTGCGCCACGTAGCTCCACGAGAAGGTGTTGCGCTCCACGGTGGCGAAGCCGCCGGCCACCACGGCCTCGGCCGGGATCCAGGCGGTGTTGGTGCCGGCGAACCACACCTCGGGGGTCGTGACACCCGCAGCCACGGGCAGGCGGATGGCGACCGGCACCTCGAAGCTGATGCCGTGCGGTGTGAACTCGTAGCGCGTGCCCGGTGTGGCGAGCATCGGGTCGGCGGCGGGAGCGCCTTCGGCGGTGCGCGCGATGCCGATGGTGGTGTTGGCGCGCAGCGCCCCCGCGGGAATGACCACCTGCACGCCGTCGGGTCCGGTCAGGGTGCCACCGGCCGGGCCGATCACCGCCGTCGTGCGTTCGACCGGTGGCTCCGCGTTGTGGCTGCTGCCGCCGCAGGCCGCAAGCAGCAGCACACCAGCGAGCATCCAGAGGCGGAGGGAAGGTCGCCGGCGCATCGACCCCGCGGGGGTCGTGGCCGGTCGTTGTGGTGTGACAGCGAACATGGGTGATCTCCAGGCGGCCGCAAGGCCGGACCGGGCTCACGATAGGGAAAGCACCGCACGCGCAACAGTGCCGAAAGTCATGACCTGCGGCGTGCAGATGCCGCGCGGCCCGCCTCAGCGCGCCGCTGGTGGCACGAGATGGGCCAGGGCCTGCAGTAGCCGGTCCGGGTCGACCGGTTTGAACAGCACCGGCACGCCCGAGTCGCGCACGCGCTGCAGCCGCTCGGGTGCGGTCTCGCCGGTGATGAGCAGCACCGGCAGCGCGGGGTCGAAGCGCGCGCGCAGCCGCTGCGTGGCGGCCAGGCCGTCGGCGCCCTCGGCCAGCCGGTAGTCGCACAGCAGGGCATCGAAAGGCTGCTGCTGTTCGGCTGCGGCCTGCAGGGCCTGCGCTGCGCCATCCTCGTCGCGCGCGGTTTCCGAGGCCACGCCCCAGGCCTCCAGAAAGGCGGCGAGGGCGTCGGTGATGTCCGCCTCGTCGTCGACCAGCAGCACGCGGCGCGGCAGTTCGTGGCTCGCCGACAGGGCCGCCGGCCGGCTGTAGAGCGTGGGCTCGGGCGTGGGCTTCACGCGGGGCACGATGACGCGGAAGCGCGTGCCGTGCCCGGGCCGTGAGCGCAGCTGCACCGGGTGCCCCAGCAGCTGCGAGAGCCGGCGCACGATGGACAGCCCGATGCCCAGGCCGCGCGTGCGGTCGCGCCCGGGGTTGTCGACCTGGTAGAACTCGTCGAACACGCGGTCGGTGTGCTCGGGTGCGATGCCGATGCCAGTGTCGACCACATCGATCCACACGCGCTTGCCGCGTGGCCGCGCCACCACCAGCACGCCACCGCGCGGCGTGTACTTGATGGCGTTCTCGATCAGGTTGCCCAGCAGGCGCTGCAGCAGGTGCGGGTCGGTGCGCACCCACACCGGCGTGGCGCGGATGCGCAGCTGCAGCTCGCGCTCTTCGGCGCGCGACGCGAACGAGGGATGCAGCGGCTGCAGCACGGTGTTGAGCGGCACGTCCTGCACGTCGGCCTCGATCACGCCGGCGTCCAGCCGCGAGACGTCGAGCATGGTGTCGAGCGAGGTGCCCAGCGAGCGCACCGCGCCCATGAGGCGCTGCGCGTGCACCAGCGCCGCGCGGCCGTGCAGTTCGCGCTCGATGACGGCGCCGAACAGCGCGATGGCGTGCAGCGGCTGGCGCAGGTCGTGGCTGGCGGCGGCGAAGAAGCGCGTCTTCTCCTCGCTGGCGCGCTGGGTGGCGGCCATCTGCTGCTCGAGCTGCTCGGCCAGCGCCTCCTTCTCGAACCGCATGCGCAGCGAGGCGGTGAGCAGCACGTGTTGCCGGCGCGCGAAGTGCAGCATGGCGCCCAGGTAGATGCTGGCGCAGGCCGCGAGGAACAGGTGCGTGGTGTCACCCTGCCAGAGCAGGGCGGAGATCAGGCCCGCCATCATGGGCAGCATGAAGGCCAGCACGGACACCCAGCGCGGCGCCACCGAGGGCACACCACCGCTGATGAGGCCGAGCATGATGAGCATCAGCAGCGTGGTCATGGGCACGTCGTCGGCCGGCATGAACAGCCATGGCGCCAGGCCCCAGGTGGCGCTGTAGTACACCAGCTCGCGCCACTGCCGCTTCGCCCAGAATGCGCTGCGCGAGGCGGCCTGCGGGTCACGGAAGTAGGCGTGGATGAGCGGGTAGCGCAACACCTGGATGGTGTGCAGGCCCAGCCAGACGAACACCATCGGGTCGCGCAGCTGCCAGTAGAAGAGGGCGCACACGCACCAGGCCAGCACGGCATCGGCCGTGGTGGAGCTGAGCGAGGTGGCGTAGAGCGCGGCGACCTGCTCGCGCAGCACGCGCTGCTGCGTGAGGTCGCCGGTTTGCGGTTCCGTCACCGCAACAGACTGATCAGCTGGGCGCGGGACCTCACGCCGAACAGCAGCAGCAGCGCCGACACGTGGTTCTTCACCGTGCCTTCGCTCAGGTGGGCGCGTTCGGCGATGTCGCGGTTGGACTGGCCCGCGAGGATCCAGTCCAGCACCTGGGCCTGGCGCTCGGTGAGCTGCAGCAGCTCGCCGCTGGCGCTGCGCGCGGTGCGCAAGGCGGGTTCGACCGCCGGCGCGGCATCGGCCGGTGGCAGCGGGCCGAACAGCCCGAGCGAACGGATGTAGCCGATGACCTCGTTCAGGTCGCCCGACTTGGTGAGGTAGGCGCGGGCGCCGCGCGAAAGCGCGTGCCGCATGAGGCCGGGGTCGCTCACGCCCGAGAGCACCACCACCGGCGCGTCCGGGAAGGCCTTGACGAAGGCGGACAGGCCGGAGAGGCCGTGGGCATCGGGCAGGTGCAGGTCGAGCAGCACCAGACCGATGCGGTGGCGGTGCCGGGCGTAGAGCTCCAGTGCTTCCTGCAGCGTGCGCGATTCCAGCACCCGGATCTTGCGGCCGCTCTCGCCGGCATGCGCCTGCACCAGCGTGAGCAGGCCCAGGCGCAGCAGGTCGTGGTCGTCCACCACCAGCAGGCCGGTGGCGTCGCGGGTCTCGGGGTGGGCGGGCGGGGCAACCAGGGCGTGCATGGTGCTGGGATGTTAGGCCTTGGGCCGCTGGCCGTGAAGTGACGAAAGTCACCCCCGCGCCGCGCCGCGGGTGGACGCGGGCGCCACCGGTCAATTGGACTCATGGGCCGCACCTCCCGGGGGTATCTTCTGGCACCCTGTCGATTCCACCCCACCGAGGACGTTTTTCCATGGCCATGGGTCAGTTCGCCTTCGCCAACAACACCAACCGCTTCCTGGCCTGCGACCCGCTGGCCGACCAGCCGTTCGCCGTCGCCGGCGTGCCCTACGACGGCGTGGTGACCAACCGCCCGGGCGCGCGCTTCGGCCCGCAGGCGATCCGCGCCGCCAGCCTGATGCTGTGCGACGGCACCCACCCGGTGTTCGACGTCTCGCCGCTGGGCCTGCTGGGCGACGCGCTCGACATGCGCCTGCCCAACGCCTCGCCGCTGCCGGAGGTGCGCCGCCACATCGAGGCGCAGGCCGCCGCGCTCATGGCGAAACACCATTGCGTGTTCCTCGGTGGCGACCACTCCGTCACGCTCTCGCTGCTGCGCGCGGCGCAAGCCCGCCACGGTGGGGAGCCGCTGGCGCTGGTGCACTTCGACGCCCACTGCGACACCTGGAGCGACCACTTCAGCGAGCCGTCCGGCCACGGCACCTGGACGTACGAGGCCTTGCAGGAAGGGCTGGCGAGCCCGGCGCACACGGTGCAGATCGGCATCCGCTCCAGCGGGGAGCGCGCGGCGCGCGAATACGTGGCCGACCAGGGTGGCCAGATCTTCACGGCCCGTGCGCTGCGCGGGCTGGACGGGGCCGGGCTCCAGCCCGCCATCGACGCCATCCGCGAGCGCATCGGCCAGCGCCCGTGTTACCTCACGCTCGACATCGACTGCCTCGACCCGGCCTTCGCGCCCGGCACCGGCACGCCCGAGCCGGGCGGCATGACGAGTTCGCAAGTGCTCACCTTCCTCGAAGAGCTGGCCGACCTGAACTGGATCGGCATGGACTGCGTGGAAGTGGCCCCGGCCTACGACCACGCCGAGCTCACCACCAACGCCGCCGCCACCTTCGTGTGGACCTACCTCTGCGGCCAGGTCGCGAAGCGGCAGAGGGGCGCCTGATGTCGCTCATTGGTTCCGACACCCAGCTCAACCAGAAGAGCTACTACGAGGCCAGCGTGCAGCGGCCGCATGCGCTGCCACCGCTGGAGGAGCCGATCGAGGCCGACGCGGTGGTGGTGGGCGCGGGCTTCTCGGGCCTGAGCGCGGCGCTGGAACTCGCGCAGCGCGGCCTCTCGGTGGTGGTGCTGGAGGCCGACCGCATCGGCAGCGGCGCGAGCGGCCGCAACGGCGGCCAGGCCATCGTGGGTTATGCGAGCGGGCAGGGCCCGTTCGAGAAACAGCTCGGCGCGGCCGACGCGCAGCGCGCCTGGGACATGTCGCTCGAGGCCATCGACCTGATCGATGCGCGCATCGCCGCGCACGGCATCGAATGCGACCGCGTGAACGGCTACGTGTACGTGGCCGACTCCGCCCGCAAGGCGATGGACCTGCACGAAGAGATGGAAAGCCTGAAGCACCGGGGCATTGCGGTGGACTGGGCCGAGGGCGCGGACCTGCCGCGCCTGATCAACAGCCCGCGCTACGTGGCCGCCGCGCGCGAGCAGCGCTCGGGCCACCTGCACCCGCTGAAGTACGCGCTGGGCCTGGCGCGCGCGGCGCAGGCCGCCGGTGTGCGCATCTTCGAGCACTCGCCCGTGACCGGCCTGCAGCGCGGCGCCACGCTGGTGGCCAGCACGGCCCGGGGCCAGGTGAAGGCGCGCTTCGGCGTGCTGGCGGGCAACTGCATGCTGCCCGAATACGGCCCGCGTGTGGCGCCCGAGGTGGCACCGCGCATCATGCCGGTGGGCACCTACATCGTGGCCACCGAGCCGCTCGATCCCGAGCTCTGCGCGCGCCTGATCCCGCGCAACGCGGCGGTGTGCGACAACAACTTCGTGCTCGACTACTTCCGCTTCAGCGCCGACCACCGCATGCTGTTCGGCGGGCGCGTGAGCTACACCACCCGCACGCCATCGAACCTGCAAGCGGTGATGCAACAGCGCATGGGCGAGGTGTTTCCCGCGCTGCGCGAGGTGCCGGTGGAGTTCGTGTGGGGCGGTTTCGTCGACATCAGCATGAACCGCGCGCCCGACTTCGGCCGGCTGGGCGACAACCTGTATTACCTGCAGGGCTTCAGCGGCCATGGCGTGGCGCTCACCGGCCTGGCGGGCCAGCTGGTGGCCGAGGCAGTGGCTGGCCAGGCCGGCCGCTTCGACGTGTACGCGCGCCTGAAGCACCGCAGCTTCCCTGGCGGCCCGCTGCTGCGCACGCCCAGCCTCGCGCTGGGCATGCTGTGGCACCGCCTGCGCGACGTGATCTGATCAGCCCCCCAGGGCCTGCCTGACGGTGTTGGCCAGCACCGGGCCACAGCGCCCGATCTCGGCCAGCGGCGCGTAGCCGTAACCGATGATCAGCCCGCGCAGGTCGGTGCGCTGCAGGCAGTAGGCCGAGAGCGGGCGCACGGTGAGGCCGTGCTGCGCGATGCGCTGCGCCAGCGCGCGGTCGTCCACCTCGGGCGGCAGGCGCAGGCACAGGTGCAGGCCCTGCTCGGCGCCGCTGATGCTGGGGCCCTCGGGCAGGTCGTCGCGCAGCACCGGCTTCAGCGCTTCGAGCAGGCACTGGCGGCGCTCGCCGTAGTTCTGGCGCGCGCGGCGCAGCGCGCTGGCGAAGTGGCCCATCTCGATGAACTCGGCCAGCGCGGCCTGCACCGGCATCTGGCCCGGGCGGTTGAGGTCGTAGTGGGCCTGCTTGAAGGCCGCCACCAGCGGCTTGGGCACCACCAGGTAACCGATCTTCAGGCCCGGGTAGAGCACCTTGGAGAAGGTGCCCATGTAGAACACGCGGCCGTCGGTGTCCAGGCCTTCCAGGCTGGAGATCGGCGGGCCGCTGAAGCGGTACTCGCTGTCGTAGTCGTCTTCCAGCACCCAGGCGTCGTGCGCGCGCGCGGTGGCCAGCAGCTGGTGGCGCCGGGGCAGCGACATCACCGCGCCGGTGGGGTACTGGTGCGAGGGCGTGACGTAGATCAGTCGCGGCGGCTTCGCGTTGTCGGCCGTGCTGGGGTTGATGCCCTGCTCGTCCACCGCCACCGGGTGCAGCGACAGGCCGGTGGCCATGAAGGCCTTGACCGCACCCCAGTAGGCGGGGTCTTCCACCCACACGGTGTCGCCGTGGTCGGCCAGCAGGCGGGCGCAGAGTTCAATGGATTGCTGCGTGCCGCTGGTGATGACGACCTGGTCGGCCTCCAGGTGCACGCTGCGGAACACGCGCAGGTAGTCGGCCACCGCGCGGCGCAGCGGTGCATAGCCGCCGGAGTCGTTGTAGTCGAGCATGTCCGGGTAGGTCATGCGCCAGTGCTTGTTCTGCAGGCGCTGCCAGAGCGTGAGCGGGAAGGCACTGAAATCGGCGATGCCGGGCGTGAAGGGCTGCACCTCCAGCTCGGTGGCGCAGAAGGTGCCGGCCAGCGCCTTGCCGCGCGTGGATAGGCGCCCGGCCTGCGGGGGCGCCGCCGGGCTGCCACCGTGCCGCGCCGCGCGCCCCGGCGTGGTGCGCGGCACGTTGTCGTTCACGTAGGTGCCACTGCCCACGCGGCTGCCCAGGTACCCCTCGACGCTGAGCTGGTTGATCGCCGCCACCACCGTGTTGCGCGAGAGGCGCAGGTCCTGCGCCAAGTCGCGACTGGAGGGCAGGCGCTCGCCCGCACCGAGCTTGCCGTCCAGCATGGCGCGGCGCAGCGCCTCGTACAGCTGCCGGTGCAGCGGCAGCGCATCCTGCGAGCCCAGGCGGCTCATTTCAGCGAGAAGAAATTCAGACAGCATGCAAGGCCTCATCCGGAGTGAGAAGCCCCCTTCAAGGCGTACCGCGGAACCGGCTTCGCCGGGCCGCAGGTGCGGTCTCCCCACCGGGGGGACGCCGCGTCAGCGGCGCAGGGGGGAGCCATTGGCACCATAACATGGGGCCAAATGGCCCTCATTCTGATCCAATTGCCCCCCCACAATGAATGCCATTGTCTGGAGTCCTCATGAACAAGCCACCTTGCATGGTCTGGCTGCCCGCCGACCACCGCCTGATGGGCGATCACGGCCATCAGATGCCCTTCCTGCTGCTGGGTGACAAGTACGCCCGCGCGGTCAAGGTCGGGTCGCAGGCCCAGCCTGTGATGTTCCCACTGGCCGACACCGACCAGATCAGCGAACTGCTCGCCCTGGTGGACGGCGTGATGCTGACGGGTTCGCCCTCCAACGTGCACCCCTCCCACTTCGAGGAAGACGTGGCCGACCCCAGCCTGCCGCTGGACGCCGACCGCGACCTGCTCACGCTGGCGCTGGTGAAGGCCTGCGTGCACGAGGGGGTGCCGCTGCTGGGCATCTGCCGCGGCTTCCAGGAAATCAACGTGGCGCTGGGCGGCACGCTGCACCAGCGCGTGCACGAGGTGCCCGGCATGATGGACCACCGCGAACCCAAGACCGCGCCGCCCGACGAGCAGTACGCACCGCGCCACGCCATCCGCTTCGCGCCCGGCAGCGTGTTCGAGCAATGGGCCGGCGGCCCCGAGACGCAGGTGAATTCGCTGCACGGCCAGGGCATCAACCGCCTCGCCGCCGGGCTCGATGCCCTGGCACACGCGCCCGACGGCCTGGTGGAGGCCTTCGGCGTGCGCGGCGCGCGCACCTTCGCCTATGCCGTGCAGTTCCACCCCGAGTGGCGCTGCTGGGAAACCCCTTTCTACGCCGCGATCTTCGAAGCCTTTGGCCGCGCCTGCCGCCAGCGCATGAACCTGCGACTGCAGCACGCCGACCTGGCGCGCGCCAGCGCGAGCGCCTGACCATGAACACCCCCCTGCGCCGCTGCGCGGCTTCCCCCCTCTGTGACGCGCCTTCGGCGCTTCGAGGGGGGACGGCATCCCGGACCGGCGGAGCCGGACCCTTGATGCATCTGGATTCACGCCCAACACCACCATAGGAGATGGCACATGACAGCCCCCCAAAAGATGAGCTTCAACGATCTGGAAAACTGGCTCAACCAGAACCGCGTGACCGAGGTGGAATGCCTGGTGCCCGACCTGACCGGTGTGGCGCGCGGCAAGATCCTGCCGCGTGAGAAGTTCACCGAAGACCGGGGCATGCGCCTGCCGCAAGGCATCGTGGCGATGGGGGTGACGGGGGAGTTTCCGGCCAGCGGGCCGTATTACGACGTGATCGAGCCGACCGACCGCGACATGCAGTTGCGCCCCGACCCGACCACCGCGCGCATCGTGCCCTGGGCCACCGACCCGACGGCGCAGGTGATCCACGACTGCTTCGACCATGCCGGCAAGCTGGTGCCGTTCGCGCCGCGCAGCGTGCTGCGCCATGTGTGCGACCTGTTCGATGCCGAGGGCCTGGACCCGGTGGTCGCGCCCGAGCTGGAGTTCTACCTGACCGCGCGCAACACCGACCCGAACACGCTGCTGAAGGCCCCCATCGGGCGCAGCGGCCGCGCCGAGACCTCGCGCCAGTCGTACAGCATCGACGCGGTGAACGAGTTCGACCCGCTGTTCGAGGAGATCTACGACTACTGCGACAAGATGAAGCTCAACGTGGACACGCTGATCCACGAAGCCGGCGCCGGGCAGATGGAGATCAACTTCTTCCACGCCCACCCGCTGGGGCTGGCCGACGAGGTGTTCTTCTTCAAGCGCACGGTGCGCGAGTCGGCGCTGCGCCACGACATGTACGCCACCTTCATGGCCAAGCCGATTGCCGGCGAGCCGGGCTCGGCCATGCACGTGCACCAGAGCATCCTGAACAAGGCCACCGGCAAGAACATCTTCAGCAACGACGACGGCACGCCCTCCGAGGCCTTCTACCACTACATCGGCGGCCTGCAGCGCTACATCCCGGCGGCCATGGTGCTGGTGGCGCCGTACGTGAACAGCTACCGCCGCCTCTCGCGCCACACCGCCGCGCCGATCAACATCGAGTGGGGCCACGACAACCGCACGGTGGGCATCCGCTCGCCGATCTCCAGCCCCGCCGCGCGCCGGGTGGAGAACCGCGTGATCGGCGCCGACGCCAACCCCTACGTGGCCATGGCCATGACGCTGGCCTGCGGCTACCTGGGCCTGAAGAACAAGATCAAGCCCAAGCCCGAGATGCGCGGCGATGCCTACCTCTCGCCGTATTCGCTGCCGCGCAGCCTGGGCGAGGCGCTGGACTGGCTGCGCCGCGAGACCGACCTGCACGACGTGCTGGGCAAGGAATTCATCACCATCTACACCGAGATCAAGGAGCTGGAGTTCGACGAGTTCATGAAAGTTATCTCTCCCTGGGAACGCGAACACCTTCTCCTGCACGTTTGAAAGAGACGCCCGCATGAACACCTCCACCCTCATCGCCCCGCCCGCCCTGGTCCGCCGCGCCGAGCAGCAGGACACGAAAGCCATCCAGGCGCTCGACAGCGCGCACTTCATCCACCCGTTCACCGACCACGGTGACCTGGCCACGCGCGGCTCGCGCGTGATCACGCGGGCCGACAACATCTACATCTGGGACTCCGAGGGCGCGAAGATCCTCGACGCCATGAGCGGCCTGTGGTGCGTCAACGCCGGCTACGGCCGCAAGGAGCTGGCCGACGCGGGCTACCAGCAGACGATGACGCTGCCGTTCTACAACAGCTTCTTCCAGACCACCAACATCCCGGCGGTGCAACTGGCGACCAAGCTGGCGCAGCTGGCGCCCGAGATCAGGGGCCGCAAGTTCGAGCACGTGTTCTTCAGCTCCAGCGGCAGCGAGAGCAACGACACCAACGTGCGCATGGTGCGCCGCTACTGGGACCTGCTGGGCCAGCCGCAGCGCAAGGTGATCATCAGCCGCCAGAACGCGTACCACGGCAGCACCATGGCCGGCGCCTCGCTCGGTGGCATGAGTGGCATGCACGCCCAAGGCGACCTGCCGATCCCCGACATCGTGCACATCGGGCAGCCGCACTTCTTCGAGAACGCGCAACCCGGCGAAAGCCAGGCCGACTTCGGTCTGCGCGCCGCGCGCTGGCTGGAAGAGAAGATCCTCTCTATCGGCGCGGACAAGGTGGCCGCCTTCATCGCCGAGCCGGTGCAGGGCGCCGGCGGCGTGATCATTCCGCCCGCCACCTACTGGCCCGAGATCCAGCGCATCGTCGACAAGCACGGCATCCTGCTGATCTCCGACGAGGTGATCTGCGCCTTCGGCCGGCTGGGCCACTGGTTCGCCTACGAGAAGTTCGGCATCCGCCCCGATCTGGTGACCTTCGCCAAGGGCGTGACCAGCGGCTACATCCCGCTGGGCGGCGTGATGGTGGGCGACCGCGTGGCCAAGGTGCTGATCGACAAGGGCGGCGAGTTCAACCACGGCTACACCTACAGCGGCCACCCGGTGGCCTGCGCGGTGGCGCTGGCCAACCTCGAGCTCATGGAGCGCGAGAAGCTGGTGGAACGCGTGCGCGACGACACCGGCCCCTACCTGGCCGAGCGCTTCGAGGAGCTGCGTGGCCACCCGCTGGTGGGCGCGGCCGAAACCTGCGGCTTCGTCGCCGGGCTGGTGCTGGTGAAGAACAAGGCCAAGCGGCAGGTGTTCGACGAGGCGCTGGGCGTGGGCATGCGGTGCCGGGCGCACTGCTTCAGGAATGGCCTGATCATGCGCGCCGTGGGCGACCGCATGATCATCGCGCCGCCGCTGGTGATGACGCGCGAGCAGATCGACGAGATGATGGACCTGATCCAGCGCTGCCTGGACGCGACCCTGGAAGAGTTGCGTGCCGAGGGCCTGCTGGCTTGACTAGAATGTTTTCCGCATAAGCCACCAGTCATTTTTTCTGGTGATGTCCGCGGCAGCGGGTCTGGATATTGCTTGCAGCCGCAGGCATTTTCCAGCCCCGCCCCGGTAGGGTTCTTTTGGTCAACAACTTCCTGGAGTGAGCAACACCATGAAAAAGCAAGTTCTGGTTCTGGCGATGTCGGCGATCCTGCTGGCGGCCTGTGGCAAGAAAGAGGAGCCTGTGGCCGCTCCGGCAGCACCGGCTCCGGTCGCCGCTGCCCCAGCCGCGCCTGCCGGCCCGGTGCTGGACGACGAGAAAGTCCTCAACGTCTACAACTGGCCCGACTACATCACCGAGAGCCTGATCGCCGACTTCGAGAAGGAGTACGGCGTCAAGGTGAACTACGACACCTTCGAGAACAACGAAGCGCTGCACGCCAAGCTGGTGGCCGGCAATTCGGGCTACGACATCGTGATCCCCACCGCCGGCTTCGCCAAGAAGCAGATCGATGGCGGCCTGTACCAGCCGATCGACAAGAGCAAGATCCCCAACTACGCGAACCTCGACGCCGATTTCATGGCCAAGATCGCTGGCGTGGACCCGGACAACAAACACCTGGTGCCATGGGCCTGGGGCTTCACCACGGTGGGCATCAACAAGCAGAAGGTCGAGAAGGCGCTGGGCGGCATGCCCATGCCCGAGAACGCCTGGGACCTGGTCTTCAAGCCCGAGTACTCCAGCAAGCTGCGCTCCTGCGGCATCGCCTACCTGGATTCGCCGAGCGAGATCCTGCCGGTGGCGCTGCACTACGCCGGCAAGCCCGCGTACAGCACCAACCCGGAAGACTTCAAGGCCGCGCTTGAGGTGCTGAAGAAGGTGCGCAAGGACGTGCGCCTGTTCTCCAGCACCATGATCGACGACATCGCCGGCGGCAAGGCCTGCGCCTTCATCGGCTGGTCGGGCGACATCAACATCGCCGCCGACCGCGTGAAGGAAACCGGTGGCAAGGACGAGATCGTGCCGCTGCTGCCCACCGGTGGTGGCCTGGTGTTCATCGACACCATGGCGATCCCCAAGGACGCCAAGCACGTGAACAACGCGCACGTCTTCATGGACTTCTACCTGCGCGCTGCCAACGCCGCGGCCATGGCCAACGAACTGAACTACCCCACCGGCAACAAGGCCGCGCTGGCCGACATCAAGGAAGAGGTCAAGGGCAACAAGACCATCTTCCTCGGTCCGGAAGACACCGCGCGCCTGATCGCCACCGGCGGCTTCTCCAACGACGTCTCCGGCGTGGTCAACGAGACCTACAACGCCTTCAAGCGCGGCAAGTAAATCGAGCTGGCCAAAGCCAAGGGCTGTTCATCCTGTGCGGTTGAACAGCCCTTTTTGTTTGATTCACCCCAGGAAGAAACGGACTTCATGATGGCAGACACAACGGGTTTTCTGGTGACCGAGAAAGTGGTCAAGCGCTTCGACGAGGCGGTGGCGGTCGACGAGGTCTCGCTGTCGATTGGCAAGGGCGAGATCTTTGCCCTGCTGGGCAGCTCGGGCTGCGGCAAGTCCACCCTGTTGCGCATGCTGGCCGGCTTCGAGAAGCCGACCTCCGGGCGCATCCTGCTGAGCGGCCAGGACGTGGCGGCCATGCCGCCGTACGAACGCCCGGTCAACATGATGTTCCAGTCCTACGCACTGTTCCCTCACCTGGACATCTGGGAAAACGTTGCCTTCGGCCTCAAGCGCGAAGGCCTGCCCAAGGCCGAGGTGAAGCAGCGCACCGACGAGATGCTGGCCCTGGTGCAGCTCACGCCCTACGCCAAGCGCAAGCCGCACCAGCTCTCGGGCGGGCAGCAGCAGCGCGTGGCGCTGGCGCGCAGCCTGGCGAAACGGCCCAAGCTGCTGCTGCTGGACGAACCCCTCGGCGCACTGGACAAGAAGCTGCGCGAACAGACGCAGTTCGAACTCGTCAACATCATCGAGAAGGTGGGCGTGACGGTGGTGATGGTCACGCACGATCAGGAAGAGGCCATGACGATGGCCAGCCGCATCGCCATCATGAGCAAGGGCCGCGTGCTGCAGGTGGGCACTCCCGAAGAGATCTACGAGCACCCGACCAACCGTTTCGTGGCCGACTTCATCGGCAACGTGAACCTGTTCGAAGGCAAGCTGAGCGTGGACGAGGCCGACCGCTGCGCGGCCACCACCGGCATCGGCGAGATCCACGTGGGCCATGGCGTGAGCGGCACGCTCAACATGCCGGTGGCCATCGCCGTGCGGCCCGAGAAGCTGGAGATCAGCAAGCAGCACCCGGGCGCCGATGCGGGCCCCAACGTGTTCACCGGCAAGGTCAAGGAGATCGCGTACTTCGGCTCCTACAACACCTTCATCGTGAAGGCGTCCGACGGCACCAAGGTCAAGATCACCGAGGCCAACACCTCGCGCCACGACCTCTCCGACATCACGTGGGAAGACGACGTGTTCTTCTGGTGGAGCGACAGCGCGGGCATCGTGTTGAGGGATTGACCCCTGCGCCGCTCTGCGGCTTCCCCCCTGAAAGGGGGACGGCGCGAGAGGCCCGGCGAAGCCGGTTCCTCCGCACCCCTGGATTCAACGTGTCTGGTGAACCTACATAACGGCGGGATTCAAAAATGGCTTCTGTTCCCATCCCCGGCAAGCGCTTCGTGATCGGTGTGCCCTATGTCTGGCTGCTGGTCTTCTTCTTCCTGCCCTTCCTGATCCTGCTGTACATCAGCTTCGTGGACATGGGCGGCGACATCAGCCCCTTCAAGCCGATCTGGGATCCGGTCTCGGGCATCCTGAGCCTGAAGTACGAGAACTACCTGGCGATCTTCCGCACGGCCGAGGGCGCGCCGTTGTTCCGCACGCTCTACATCGACGCCTACATTCGCTCGATCTGGTACGCGCTGTGCACGGCGGTGTTCTGCCTGGCGATCGGCTACCCGTTCGCCTACTTCATCGCCCGCTCGCCCGCCAGCATCCGCCCGGCGCTGCTGCTGATGGTGATGCTGCCGTTCTGGACCTCCTTCCTGCTGCGCGTCTATGCGTGGAAGGGCATCCTGGCCGACCAGGGCGTGCTCAACCGCCTGCTGATGACGCTGGGCATCACCAGCGAGCCCATTCCCATGCTGTACACCAACGTGTCGATGCTGATCGGCATGACCTACGTGTACC
>VFQQ010000591.1_pt1 | contig 67554 bp, 57 predicted proteins | sample 3512341 | NCBI WGS metagenome assembly VFQQ01 (sample SAMN10412373, study PRJNA504923) | tailings metagenome | isolation source: Relicate 2 Philex TSF1 revegetated site | place: Philippines: Tuba, Benguet | collected 2017-08-29
TATTACCTGAATTTTGAATGTACCTGAAACATGAATAATACATTTAAATGTTTTAGAGGCTTTTTAAGGGCTGACTAATAAAATTGTTTATTTACCTTGCAGAGGAGTTTAGTTTGTAAACACTTAAATGCCATAAATAAATGATTTGAGCGTTAATTAGCAAGCCCTATTTAGTTATTTTGTATATGGTTGGTTCAATAAAATTAAAATAATCCGAACCACTTCTTTGGTTTCTTCTTGCTAAGTTTGTTTAGCTCCGGTAATAAATCATCTAACATATCTTTTGCACTTTGATAACGCTTTGCGATGGCAATGTTTAATAGCTCTTCCAAATTGCTTTCGCTGTATAAATTGGGTGGTTTACTAAGTTTTGGTTTTACGCATGCCTTATTTATAATTTGATACATTCTATTACTTAAATCGTAATGGTTTTTCAAAGGCATGTTTATTTGTAAATGCATTAATAACTCCGGATTGTCATGTTCTACCGGAGGCTCTTGTAATAGCAAATGGTACAACGTACATCCAACCGAAAATAAATCGCTTGCTTGATTAATTATGGCGTGTTTTTGTAAGATTTGCTCGGGTGATGCATATAGTAAAGCAAAAGGAAAACGGTTGTTTTTGGGTTGAGGAAATGATCTTGCTAATCCTAAATCTATAAGTTTACCTTCGCCTTCAGGGGTGATTAATATATTTGATGGTCTTACATCTCCATGTATCATGTTGTTTTGATGCAATTCTTGTAAGCCGTCTAATATATCGCAGATGGATTTAACAATTTCATAATCAGAAAAGCAGGGTTTGTCTATATGTTTAGATGCAACCTCTCCCTGAAAATATGGCCTGATTAAAAAATATCCGGCATTGGTTTTTATCCAATCGTTTGCAGTAATTATGTTTGGATGTGATACTTGTATTAAAAATTCATTTTTAAGCTGGGATATACGTAAACTGTCTTGATTTTTGTCTATAAATTTTATTATAAATGGTTTTCCGCTCAGGTTGTGTTCAGCCAAATAAACAAAATTAAATTTGCCGGCTTTTATGCGTTTTTTTATCAGGTAGGTTTGACCAAAATTATCGGTTATTTGCATGGTTAAAAGATTGTTTATAGGCTTTTGCAATTTCTGTTGCCTCGGCATACCAATGATTTCCAAATGCGCGAATTAATGGTTCTTTTAAAAACTCAAATAAAGTTACTTGTTCTTGTTTTCCGAAGCTGCAAGCGGCATGACAAATATGCCAACGGTGGTAGTTTAATGCTGTATATTCTCCAACTTTACTTAATCTAATAGGGTATAGGTGGCATGATAATGGTTTTTTAAAAGTGGTTTTTCCGGCTTTGTGTGCCAGTTCAATCCCACAACTTAGCGTTCCATCTTTGCTTTTAACAACAAAGTTACATTCGCCAGTTTTTTGACAAGTGGTTACCCAATCGCCATCTTTATCGGCCTCATAAAAATTGGTTTTTTCTATGCTATTAACAAATTCCGGGGTAAGAAATGGTTTAATAGTCTCAAAATCGTTTTTTATTAAATCAACTTCTTCTGCCAATAATGGAGCACCTGCATCGCCTTCTATACAACAAGCTCCTTTGCAAGCATATAAATTGCAAATAAATTGTGCTTCAAAAATGTCTTCAGAAACTAATGTGTTACCAATAATTATCATACAATTAAAAAAATGGCCGGTATTTTATGTTTTTAATCATAAAATGGGTAAATTTAAACCACTAAAGCTTCTTGATGTTTTTTGTTTGCCAGTTGACCACATGCCGCATCTATATCTTTACCACGACTGCGTCTTACGGTTGCTTGAACGCCATTTTTAACTAAAAATGCGGCAAATTTGTCAATTAAATTTTCGTTGGCCTTTTCAAACAAACCATCGCCGGTAGGATTATATTCTATAATGTTTACCTTGGATGGAACTTTTTTGCATAAGGCAAGTAGCTCTTTTGCATCGTTAAGACTTTCGTTAAAATCTTTAAAAGCTATGTATTCAAAGGTTATGCGGCTACGCGTTTTTCTATAAAAATATACCAAAGCTTCTTCAACAGCTTTTAGGTTGTTACTCTCGTTAATGGGCATTATTTGATTGCGTTTAACATCGTTAGCTGCATGTAAAGAAAGTGCCAAATTAAATTTTACACCATCGTCGCCTAACTTCTTTATCATTTTAGCTATACCTGCTGTGCTAACGGTAATGCGCTCATTGCTCATGCCTAAACCATCGGGTTTTGTAATTCTATCTATGGCTTTTAATACATTGGCGTAATTAAGCAAAGGTTCGCCCATGCCCATAAATACAATATTTGTTAATGGTTTGTTGTAATGTAATTTTGCCCACGATGCAATATGTACAACTTGGTCGTAAATTTCATCGGGATTTAAATTTCTAATTCTATCTAATTTTCCGGTGGCGCAAAATCTGCAAGTTAAACTGCATCCAACTTGGCTGCTAACACAAGCCGTCATTCTATCGTCTGCAGGTATTAGTACACCTTCAATTAAATGTCCATCGTGTAGTTTGAACCCACTTTTAATGGTTCCATCATTGCTAATTTGCTTATCGACAACTTGAATTTGATTGATAACAAAATTTTGGTTTAGCCAATCTCTTAAGTCTAAAGAAAGATTGGTCATTTCGTTAAAGTTACCGGCACTTTTTTTCCATAGCCATTCATATACTTGCCTTGCACGATATGCAGGCATGGCTTTTTCTGTAAATATTTTTTCAAGCTCTGCTAACCCAATAGCGCGTATGTCGGTTTTATTAATCAATGCTGCAAATATAGCCTTATTTAAAGTAAGTTATGTTTTTATTTTAACGTAATATCCAGTAAGATTTGACGCGCTTCGTCTAGAATTAAATCCGCTTCTTCTTTGGTTTGTTCTTTTATTTTTTTTCGCGCTTCATCGCGTTGTTTTTTGCGCTCTTCGGCTAATTTAACTTCATCCATATGTTTGCTAATATTTAACGATACATATGCTTTATTTCTGGCTGTTTTTAAATCTTCTATGTCTTGTAGCAAAAACTGGTATTCTGCATGTTGGTTCATACGTAATTTATGCTTTTCTATTAATGCAGGCATAGCAATTTGTAGGTTGCCATGGGTATTAAATTTTAGTTTATTAATTTCATCGTAAGGTAAAGCGTATTTACTGGCATCTTCTCCAAATTCTTTATCTGCGTATGCACTAGGAAAGGCAATGTCTGGAATAACTCCTTTAAACTGAGTGCTTCCGCCATTAACCCTGTAAAATTTGGCAATGGTTAATTTTATTTGTCCCATTTTCTTTCCATCAACCATTAAAAAACGGCTTAAATCTTCCATGTTTTGAACCGTACCTTTACCAAAGGTTTGCTCGCCAATAATAACAGCACGACCATAATCTTGCATAGCCGCAGCAAAAATTTCTGAAGCAGAAGCGCTAAACCTATTTACCAAAACAACCATAGAGCCATCCCAAAAAATGGTTTCATCATCGTCTTCCTCTACTTTTATTACACCAAAAACGTCTTTTACAGCAACAACAGGGCCTTTTTTAATAAATAACCCAGATAGTTCAACAGCTTCGTACAAACTTCCACCGCCATTGTTTCTAAGGTCGATAATTAAATTATCTATTTTTTCTTTTTTAAGTTCGGTTATTAAACGCTTTACATCTTTATTGGTGCTTTTATAATTTGCATCTCCGCGCTGCATGCCTGCCCAATCCAAGTAAAATGTAGGAATGCTAATTACACCGGTTTTATACTTTTTACCATTACGTTCGGTAATTTTAATGCTGCTTTTAGCGCTTTGGTCTTCTAAAACAATTTTATCGCGTATAATTTCAACAATTTTTGTTTTGCCATTTGTATTGTCAAAGGGTAATACTTCTAAACGAACAAGGGTGCCTTTTTTGCCTCTTATAAGTCCAACTACATCATCTACTCGCCAATCTAAAATACTTACCATTTCGCCATCTTTACCTTGGGCAACTGCTACAATTTTATCGTTTACATTTATTTGTTTGCTTCTTTCGGCAGGACCACCTTTAACCAAACTTACAATTTTGGTGTATTCATTATCGGTTTGTAATGTAGCGCCAATACCTTCAAGGCTTAGCGACATACTTGTATTAAAATCTTCGGCCATTCGAGGCGAAAAATAGTTGGTATGTGGATCTGCAATTTCGGTTAACGAATTTACATAATAACTAAAAACGTCTTCATTTTTTCCTTTTGCTAATTGCTTTAATAACGTTTGGTATCTTTTCGAAACAATTTCGGCAGCAGCCTTAAAATCTCTGTCATTGGTTTTTAATTGTATTATTTCATGCTTTATTTTTTTTATCCATAATGCATCGTATTCACTATAATTTAAGGCCCATTTGGCATCATCTCGTTTAACTAAAAACGAATCATTGGTTTCGAAGTCGAATTCTCTTTTTAACAGTGCTTGAGCATAATGAATTCTATCTTCTAACCTTTGTTGGTATAAATTATAAATTTCAAATCCGGCATCTGCATTGCCTTGTACAATATAATCGTCGAGTAGGTTTTTGTATTTTAATTTAAAACCATCTACATCAGTTTGTAAAAAGTAAACCTTTCCGGGGTCAAGGTTTTCGATATAATTAGTTAGCAACTCGTTTGAAAGTTGATCGTCTATAACCAATTTTCTAAAATGAAAGGAGTTAAGAAGTTGCCCAACCAATTGCAGTTGAACGCCATGATGTGGTTCTGGACTAAATGTTTTAAGAACAACTTTTGTGCTATCGTTTGCAAACAATTTTGTAGTAATGCAAACCAAAAACAGAAATATAATTTTTTTTCTCATATAATTAATGTTGCAATTTAACAAACGTATTGGGCTGTACCAATACTTTTTTAAATTTGGTAAGTTGTAGGTTAAAATAGTGCTATTTAAATTTGGAGTTTACAATTAAAAATCTGGCCAAATAATTTGCATTAAGATTAAAAAAGCTGCAAAAACAAGCTCTTAAAATTATCTTACTCTGTTTAAACCTTCCTTAGCCAAGGTATAATCTGCCGAAATATTTAGGGCATATTCATAATTAAGAATAGCATCAGAGCGTTTTTTTTGCATTTCGTAAATTAGGCCTTTCATATAGTAGGCTTCAGTAAAATCCGGGTTCATACGTGTTGCTATATTAAAGTTTCTAAGCGCCTCATCTAGCATATCGGCCTCAAAATTTATATAGCCAACATTGTAATAACACAAAAAATTTTGAGGGTCGCGGTCTATTACAATTTTATAATCTAACAATGCAGCTTTGTATTGCTTTATGTTTTGATAAAAAACAGCTCTGCTAAAAAACGCATCGGTATTATTTGGTTTAATTTTTATGGCAGCTTTGTAATATTCTAAAGCAATATTTTTTAGCTGAGCAGCATACATATTTGCAATGTATAACGTGCTTTCGTAATCAGTTGGATCGTTTTCTATGGCTGTTTGAAAAAAGTTTATTGCCCTAAGGGTATCTCCCAAATCGCGGTAATTCATACCTAGCATATGGTAAACATAGGCATTTTGGTTGTCTGTTTTTCTAACCTCTTGCAATAAAGTAATTGATTTTTGATGTTCTTTTACCAAAAAATACAAATCGGCTAGTTTTAATTTAGCCTCATTATAATCAGATTTGTATTTTATGGCATTTTCGTAGTATTCGGCAGCATTTTTAGTTTGGTTCATGGCATAATTAACCCTTGCCAACATAAACCAATACAGTGCATTTGTGCTATCAAGATACAGCGCGTAGTTTAAATCGGCATCTGCCATGCCTAAATATTTTTCGTTATAATAAATTTGGGCACGTTGGTAATAAAGCTCTGCAACATCCGGTTTTGCTTCAATTTGCTTGCTAATTTCCTGAATTGCCTGATTTACAGCTAAACTATCAGGCATTAAAGGTGCAATTGGTTTTTGAGCCGGTTGATTACATGCACAAAAATCAGTTAAGAATATGATAAAAGTCAGTTTTTTAAGCAGGTTTTTCAAATACATTTGTCGCGTTAAATTTTGTTGCAGCAATTTTGCAGCATTGTTTGATAAGTCACAAAAAAAACACTTTTAGCAACAATAAAATAAAAATATATGCCATTTTATCACAAATTAGGAAAAATTCCGGCCAAACGCCATACCCAGTTTAGAAAGCCGGATGGAACCTTGTACACAGAAGAGTTAGTTAGTACAGAGGGTTTTAGTAGTATTTATTCATTGGTTTACCATGCACATCCGCCAACGCGGGTAAAAGCCATTGGTACACCTTATAGTGTTGAACCCAAGGCTGCTATAGAAAAAAACCTGCAATGCAGAAGTTTTTTAACTTTTAAAACGGCACAACATGATGATTTTCTTGAATCGAGGAAAGTATTAATGTTTAATAGCGATTTATATGTTAGTACTGCAGCGCCAAAGCAATCAATGACAGATTATTTTTTTAAGAATGCCGATGCAGATGAGGTTATTTTTGTACATGAAGGTAGTGGTAAATTTAAAAGTATTTATGGCGAAATTAACTTTGAATACGGCGATTATTTAGTAATACCAAGAGGCACAATTTACCAATTACATTTTAATAATAGCAGTAACCGCCTGTTAATTGTAGAGTCGTTTTCGCCTATAAGGGCGCCAAAACGATATTTAAATAATTTTGGTCAGTTTCTAGAGCATTCACCTTATTGCGAGCGTGATTTAAAGTTACCGGAAAACTTACAAACCCACGATGAGGAAGGCGATTTTAAAGTGTTTATTAAAAAAGAAGATTTAATTTTTCCATACACTTATGCCAATCATCCTTTTGATGCCATAGGTTGGGATGGATATCAATATCCATTTGGATTTAGTATTCATAATTACGAACCTATAACTGGTAGGGTACATATGCCCCCTCCTATACACCAAACTTTTGAGGGACATAATTTTGTTTTATGTTCTTTTGTGCCAAGGCTTTATGATTATCATCCGGATGCAATACCGGCTCCATATGCGCACAGTAATGTAGATAGCGATGAAATTTTATACTATGTTGATGGTGAATTTATGAGCAGAAAGCATGTAGAAAAAGGCATGATAAGCTTACATCCTAAAGGAATTCCGCATGGCCCACATCCCGGAACGGTAGAAAAATCTATCGGTCAGAAAGAAACCCGAGAGTTAGCCGTTATGATAGATCCTTTTTATCCACTAAAACTAACTCAAGATGCTATTAATGTAGAAGATCCAGATTATTACAAAACATGGATGTAGTAAAGTTAGTAATAGTAAAAATTTTTGCACCTTTGTAAACTTAAAATTATGGAAACATTAGAATTAAATAAAACAGCAAACGATTTAAAAACAGATTTTTTGCCATTAAATGGCACTGATTATGTTGAGCTTTATGTAGGAAATGCCAAGCAAGCAGCTCATTTTTATAAAACTGCCTTTGGGTTTCAGAGTTTGGCTTATGCCGGCCCTGAAACCGGAGTAAAAGATAGGGCTAGCTATGTGTTGGTTCAAAACAAAATAAGATTGGTATTAACAGCACCCATGCACTCTGATTCGCCTATTGCTGAACACCACCGCAAACATGGCGATGGCGTAAAAGTTTTGGCCTTATGGGTAGATGATGCATATGATGCATACGAACAAACCATTAAACGTGGCGCAAAATCTTATATGGAGCCTAAAACGTTAACCGACCAACATGGCGAGGTTAGAATGAGTGGTATACATACGTATGGCGAAGTAATTCATATGTTTATTGAGCGTAAAAACTATAAAGGTGTTTTTATGCCTGGTTTTATGCCATGGAAAAGCGATTACAACCCTGCTCCGGTGGGTTTGTTGTATGTTGACCATTGTGTGGGTAATGTTGGATGGAATCAAATGAACCCTTGGGTTAAGTTTTATGAGGATGTTATGGGTTTTAAAAATATTTTATCGTTTGATGACAATGATATTAGCACCGAATATTCTGCTTTAATGAGCAAGGTAATGAGCAATGGAAATGGTTATGTTAAATTTCCAATAAATGAGCCTGCAGAAGGTAAAAAGAAATCGCAAGTTGAAGAGTATTTAGAATTTTATGAAGGAGAAGGCACTCAACACATAGCGGTTGCAACAAGCGACATTGTTACAACTGTAAAACAGCTTAAATCTCGTGGTGTAGAGTTTTTACAAGTACCTACCACTTATTACGATACCTTGTTAGATAGGGTTGGGCCAATAGATGAAGACTTGGAGCCCTTAAAAGAATTAGGTATATTGGTTGATAGGGATGATGAAGGCTATTTATTGCAATTGTTTACCAAGCCTGTAGAAGATAGGCCTACCATGTTTTACGAAATTATTCAACGTAAAGGTGCAAAAAGCTTTGGAAAAGGAAACTTTAAAGCGTTGTTTGAGGCAATAGAGCGCGAACAAGAATTACGAGGTAATTTATAATAAAAAAGCCGCCTGCAAAAAGGTGGCTTTTTTATGTTTTTATGTTTTTTGCAGCCAGCTTTTTAATGGTAAAATTTGCCTTGTTGTTTGCAATTTATAGTGCATATTTGCAATAGCATAAAGAATAGTGAAACTAAATTTTTTACTTAATAATAAACCAACAAAATACGTATTGGGATTTTTGCAAAAGCTGCATTTGCCCAATCAAAAACATGTTAGTTTGTTTGTTATTTTAGAGTTTTACTTTCGAAATTTAAACAATAAAGATTTGGGCTTGCGCACTTCAGCATTGTCGTTTAACTTTTTTTTAGCGCTATTTCCAACAGTTATTTTCTTTTTTACATTAATTGCTTATATGCCTATAAAATACGATGTAAATGAATTGTTGTTTTTTTTAGCAGAAATTATCCCGGAGCAAGCCTTTTATGTAATTAATGAAACCTTAGTAGATATTTTAAAGAATCAAAGAAGTGGATTGCTTTCATTTGGTTTTGTTTCTGCTATTATTTTTACAACAAACGGCTTTCATAATTTAATGGATACATTAACCCGCTATGGCAACAACGATAAAGGCAGAAGTTTTATTAAACAACGCCTGGTAGCTACATTTTTGGCCATTGTAATTTTTGTTTTAATAATTATTTCGGTAACAATGGTAACCGTGGTAACCATTAGTTTATCATACCTCGAAAAAATTAAGTATTTCCCCGGGAAGTCAATTCCTTACCTAATAAGTACATTTAACTATGCAGTAGTAGGTGTAATTATTTTAGGGGTAATTGGTTCAATTTATTATATGGCACCGGTTAAAAAAGACCGATGGAGATTTTTTTCGCCCGGAGCTATTTTTGCTACATTAATTTCGTTAATAACTACTTGGGGTTTTAGCGAATATGTAAATCATTTTAACTCGTATAACAAAATATATGGGTCTATTGGCGTTTTAATTGTGGTAATGATGTTAATTTATATTAATACCTATATTTTGCTGGCAGGCTACGAGTTAAACTTGGCAATTGATCTTGCCAAAGAAAAAGAATTGAAAAATTTAAAACGTAAAACAAAAAATATTGTTACATTTTTACCCGATGTTACCGTACAAAGCACAGAGATATTAAATGCTGAACCAACAAATGATACCAACAAATGATTTTATTAAAGCCGTAAGGGTAGGAGGAGTTCCGGAACATTTTAACTTAGCATGGCATTTAGCAATAGAACGTGGCGATTTTTTAAGAGAAGGAATACAAATTAATTGGCAAGATGTGCCAGGTGGTACCGGTGCCATGTGCACCAAATTGCGCGATGATGAATTAGATATTGCCATAGCATTAACAGAGGGTGTTGTTGCCGATATTATGGCAGGAAATCCTAGTAAAATTGTGCAGTTTTATGTTAACTCTCCGTTAAAGTGGGGTGTTTTTACCGGCAAAAATTCTGGCATAAACGATTTAAGCAATACATCAAATTTAAGGTATGCCATTAGTAGGTTTAAATCGGGTAGTCATTTAATGGCTTTTGTAAATGCCGATAGATTAAATACAACAGTTAAAGAGAATAATTTTGTTGTGGTTGGTAATTTAAATGGTGCCAGAGAAGCTTTGGCCACCAATAATGCCGATTTATTTATGTGGGAAAAGTTTACAACCAAACCTTATGTAGATAATGGTGAATTTAATATGTTGGGCGAGTGTTGTACACCTTGGCCATGTTTTGTTGTTGTTGTAAGAAATGAGTTTTTGTTGAAAAACGAGCAAATGCTTAAAACAATTTTAAACATTGTAAATCAAAGCTGTTTTACGCTTAAATATAACGATGTAGAAGCCGTTGATATGATAGCATGGCGCTATCAATTAAAATTAGCTGATGCCTTGCAATGGTTTAGCGAATTGGAATATGCATATTCCCCACAAATTGATGAAATTCAATTTACATCAATACTAAACGATCTGAAAAATTTGGGAATCATACAACGTATTCCTGCTTTGGAAGAAATTTGTTATATGCCCAATTTAACTTTAGCAGAGTAAGTTAGCTAAACTCATATTCTTTAAGTTGTTTTGCTTTATAATTTGTTATTGCAACAACAATAAGGGTAATACAACCACCAAATATAACGCTGGGCACAGTGCCTAAAAGTCTTGCAGCCAAACCGCTTTCGAATGCGCCAATTTCGTTGCTTGAACCAATAAACATGGTATTTACTGCGCTTACGCGTCCGCGCATTTCGTCGGGTGTTAATAATTGCAAAATATTACCTCTTATTACAACACTTACACTATCGAAAGCGCCACTTAAAAATAAAAACAATAAAGAAAGGTAAAAATTGGTAGATAATGCAAATGCTATCATGCATAAGCCAAAACCACCAACAACGGTAATTAATGTTTTTCCGGGTTGCTTTATTTGCTGTCCGGCAGATAAAAACAACATTGTAATTACTGCTCCGGCAGATGGCGCTGCTCTTAGAAATCCTAGTCCTTCGGCACCAACTTTTAGTATTTCATTGGCAAAAATGGGTAAAAGCGCAACTGCTCCGCCAAATAATACCGAAAATAAATCTAACGAAATTGCAGATAGCATAACTTTATTGTTAAATACAAATGCAATTCCTTCTTTTAAGCGTTTACCAATCGATTCTATTCGCTTGGCTGTTGGTTCAAACAATAAAACAATATTACTTATACAAAACAAGGCCACTACAATTGCCAAACAAATAATAATAAAGGTGTAAATAATACCAAACCAAGCATAAAACAAGCCGCCTAATGCAGGGCCAATTACAGCGGCAAATTGCCATGATGTACTGTTTAAGGTGCTGGCTTGTGTTAATAGATTTCGGTTAATTAATTGCGGAATAACGCTAAAAGCTGCGGGCGAGTAAAAGCCTCTGGCAAATCCGCTAATTAATATAAAAGCATACATGAGCCATACGGTTTGGGAGGTTTCTAAAAAGTTTTGACTAACTGTAAATAATAGCCCTAGAGAGCAGAATAATAATCCTAAAAGTGCAAAAATGAGAATCTTTTTTTTGTTATGAATATCTGCAATATGGCCTGCATATAGTGCTATACTTAAAGCCGGTATAGCTTCTGCAAGGCCAATAAGTCCAAGCGAAAATGGATCTTGTGTTAACTTATATATTTGCCATCCTACAACCACAGCTTGCATTTGCAAGCCAAGGGTTAGCATTATACGTGTTAATAAAAAGTAGCGAAACGATTTAACGTTTAAAACCTCAGGTAATTTTAATTTCGACATTAGTTTTTAGTAAACAACCATTTCCAAATTTCGCTGTAGGTTGGTTTTTTGCCATAGCTTAAAATACCAATTCTGTATATTCTGGCAGCAATCCATGTTGTAAATAATATACCGGCAACCATGGTACAAATGCTAATTGCAATTTGCCACCAGGCAATATCAAATGGAGCTCTAACCATCATTACTACCGGCGATGTAAATGGAATAACCGATAACCAAAATGCTGCCCCACCATTGGGTGCATTTACCACCAAACTTTGCGATAACATAATAGATAAAACCAATGGTAATGTTACAGGTAACATAAATTGTTGCGTATCGGTTTCGTTATCAACGGCCGATCCTATTGCAGCAAATAATGCACCATAAAACAAATATCCGGTAATAAAATAAAACAAAAATAATAGCAAGTAGCCTAAAAAGTTAAACTGATACAAGCTGGTTAATAAGTTATTTATTTTATTGCTACCGCCTGCATCTGCACCTGTGTTACTTGCAATTTCTGCCGTATTCATATCGAGTAAACCAAATACAAAGTCAGATGCAGTGCTGCCTAAAATTAGCAATAAAACAACCCAGGCAATAAACTGCGTTAAGCCAACAAGGGCAATGCCTAGTATTTTTCCAAACATGAGGTCGAATGGTTTAACACTAGATATAATTACCTCAACCACACGATTGGTTTTTTCTTCAATTACACCACGCATTACCTGTACTCCGTATAAGAAAATAAACAAATAAATAAAGAAAGCGCCAATAAAGCCAACTGCTGTAGAAATGCCACTATCCGATGCAATATCTTTATCTTCGCTTATTTTTTTTGTTGTAAGGTTTACATTAAAGTTATTGATTTCTGAAATTAGTTTGTTGCTAATTCCTTCATCGGCAAGCCATTTTTGTTTAACAGCATCTTCCAATAAACCTTCAACAATGGTTAAGGTATTAAGCGAAGGTTTTTCGTCGACTTGCAATGTAAAATTAATGTTAGGCTTTTTTGATGTTGCGCTATCGCCGGTGTTTTGAGCAATTTGCAGAATGCCATAAATTTTGTTTTGTTGCAGCAGTTCCTCGGCGTCTAAAGTTGTTAAGCTATAATTAAAGCTTATATTTTCGCTGTTTTTTATTTTGTTATTTAACAAATTGTTATCGTCAATTACAGCAATTTCTTTTTTTGTATCGCCAATATCTTTATTAACCGAAAAGTAGATAATAAAACCATAAAAAACGGCCATTAGCAATGGCGAAAGTAGGGTCATTACAATAAACGATTTTTTTCTAACACGGGTTAAATATTCGCGTTGGGTAATTAGCCAAATATTATTCATTGTTTGAGTTTTTAACAGTGTTTATAAAAATTTCTTCCATACTAGGTAGTTGCTCCTCAAAAGCAATTATTTCTATGGGGTGTTTTAAAAATAATTCAAGCATTTTGTTATTGCTAATAGGGGCGTTAGGTTTTACCAAAATTTGTGTTGAGTTGCCCATGTTTGATAGATTAAGTACAGTAAGTTCTGGCAAAATGGGTAAGTTTCCACTAAATTCTACTTTAAAAACATGCTGTTTGTGTTGTTTTTTAATGTCGTTTATATTTCCTTCAAGCACCTTTTTCGATTTATTTATCATGCCAATATAATCACAAAGAAGTTCTACCGATTCCATGCGGTGTGTTGAAAAAATAATGGTGGTACCTTGTTGGTTTAGGTTTTTAATTTCTTCAATTATTACTTGCGCATTTATGGGGTCAAAGCCACTAAAAGGTTCGTCAAGTATAAGAAGGTCGGGCTTATTTATAATTGTTGCCACAAATTGCACTTTTTGTTGCATGCCTTTGCTAAGTTCTTCGGTTTTTTTGGGTAGCCAATTAAAAATATCAAACTTTTCGCTCCAATATTTTAAACCTTTTTTTGCATCAGAAATTGATAATCCTTTAAGTTGTGCAAAAAACAGCAGTTGTTCTCCAACAGTCATTTTTTTATACAAGCCACGTTCTTCCGGTAAATATCCAATTTTTTTAATATGACCGTTGTTTAGTGGTTCATTATTTATTAAAACCTCGCCAGAATCTTGTTTGGTAATTTGCGTTAAAATTCGTATTAAACTTGTTTTTCCGGCACCATTTGGCCCTAATAGGCCAAAAATGCTACCAGATGGAATATTTAATGCTACCTCATCTAAGGCTTTGTGGTTGCTGTATTGTTTAGAAATATTAACTATTTGTACATTCATAGGTGCTGCAAAAGTCGTTATTTTATTGTTTACAATTAAAAATCTGGCTGCAATCACATAAAAAAATGTAATAATTCGCTATTTTTTTTGATAAGTGGCGCCAAACTGCTTTATTCGTGCATTATAAATAAGCATACAACTGTGAGAAAAGCATTATTGTTTTTACTGCTATTACAAAGTTTTATATTGTTTGCCGATAATGGCAATGATATAAAATATACTGGACTATTAATGCCAAATAGCGTGCAACGATTTGAGGCAGAAGATTGGCGCTTAGGCGTTGGTGCCGGTTTTGCTTTTTATGTTGGAAACCAACGTTCGTTTACCGAAATTACTACAAAATTTGGTCAATTTACAGAATTTAGGCCATCTTTTGTGGTTGAGGTTTTTAAGCGAATAAATACCCATTTTGAAATAGGCGGTAGGTTTATTAACGGACGATCTGAAGTTTTAAAATCAAAAAATACTTTAGGTGTTAGAAATGATTTTAACGATATTCAATTCAATGTTCAATACAGTATTAACGATAATATTGATTTAGGCGGTTCGCCATTTACATTTAATGCTCAAGCCGGTTTGGGTTTAATCTATTTTAGTTCTAAGTTTTTTGGCGTAGACCCTGTTAGAAAGATTGAAGATAGGGTTTACAGTGCTGTTGGTTATGGCGATTTATACAGAAACTCTTCTGTAGTATCGCGACAAATTCCCGAAAAGCAATTAGTACCTATTGGCAATTTAGGTTTCAATATTGGTGTTAGATTATCGCCGATTATTGGCCTGTATTGGCAAAATAACTTAAGCTTAGCATTAACCAATAAAATGAGTGGCAATTTATTTAAACGTTCTCAGATACCACCAGATGGATATTTTTATACCGGTTTATTGCTGTCGTTTAGGTTAGGAGCCGGAGCAAATCGCTACGGCTGCCCAAAATTTTAACTGAAATATTCTTTCATTCTATCAAAGAATCCCTTTTCTTCATTGCCGGGATTAGGACTAAAATTTGGAGAATTTTTAAGTTTTTCCAATAGCTCTTTTTCCTCGTTTGTAAGCTTTTTAGGAGTCCAAACATTTACATAAATCAATTGATCGCCTTTGTAGCTGCGGCTGTTAATATCTGGCAATCCTTTGCCGCGTAAGCGAAGCACTTTACCTGCCTGGGTTCCGGGTTCAATTTTTAGCTTAGCTTTCCCATCAACAGTTGGTACTTCTACGTTTGTACCCAAAGCCGCATCGGCAAAGTTTAGGTATAAATCGTAAATAATATTATTGCCATCTCGTTTTAAAACAGCATCTTCAACTTCTTCTATAAGAATAATTAAATCTCCGGGCACACCACCTTTACCAGATGCATTTCCTTTTCCACTCATGCTTAATTGCATGCCTTCGCTAACACCTGCCGGAATGTTTACCGAAATTATTTCTTCACCATTCATTAATCCAATGCCGCGACAGCTATTACAAGTTGCTGTAACAACAGTTCCTTCTCCGTTACATGTTGGGCAAGTGCTTGTTGTGGCCATTTGGCCAAGAAAAGTTTGTGTAACACGTCGCACCTGACCACTTCCATTGCAAGTGCCGCAGGTTTTTACACTAGTTTTATCTTTAGCACCAGAACCGCCACAAGTATTACAACTAACTTGTTTGTTTACTTTAATTTTCTTTTCAACGCCGTTAGCAATTTCTTGCAAGGTAAGTTTTACTTTTATTCTAAGGTTTGAACCAACCCTTTGTCTGCGACCACCACCACTTCTACCACCACCAAAGAATGATTCAAATGGGTTTCCATCGCCAAAAATATCACCGAATTGGCTGAATATATCATCCATATTCATACCACCACCATGTCCGCCTGCACCACCCATTCCTTGATGGCCAAACCTATCATAACGGGCTTTTTTATCGGCATCGCTTAAAACCTCATACGCTTCTGCTGCCTCTTTAAATTTATCTTCAGCTTCTTTATTGCCCGGATTTTTGTCTGGATGGTATTTAATGGCCATTTGACGGTATGCCTTTTTTATCTCATCGGCACCGGCAGTTCTGCTTACACCAAGAATTTCGTAGTAATCTCTTTTGGCCATTTTTATTCTCCTATTACAACTTTAGCAAAACGAATAACCTTCTCGTTTAACATGTAGCCTTTTTCAACCACATCAATAATTTTGCCTTTCATTTCATCTGCAGGGGCAGGAATACTGGTAATTGCTTCATGAAAATCAACATTAAATTCATTTCCTGCAGCTACATCAATAAGTTTTAAACCTTTTTGCTGCAAGGTGTTATTAAGCTTATTGCTTACCAATAATATGCCTTCTTTTACCGAATCAATTTCGGTTGCATTATCCATGGCTTTTAAACTTCTTTCAAAATCATCTAAAATAGGTAAAAGTGCAACCAAAACTTCTTGGTTTGCGGTTTTAAATAAATCAATACGTTCTTTATTGGTTCTTCTTTTATAGTTTTCAAACTCGGCAAACAAGCGCAAGTACTTGTCTTCGCTCTCTGCAAGTTTTTCAGCCAAATTTTCATTTTTATCGTCTAATGTGGCATTTATTTCTTCAGCTCCTTCATTTATTCCTTCTTGGGCTGCCATTTCTTCCATATTATTCTGTGTAGTTTCCGATTCGTTGTTATTAAATAATTCGTCTTGCATACACTCTTTTTAACAAAGATTTTGCCAAAACAATCTAGTGTGACATCTTGACACTACAAGCTTCTTAAAAGCAATTCCAGTTCTTTGGTTGTAAGATTTTTTCCAATTATTCGGCCACCTGGTTCAACCAAAAAGTTAGAAGGGATTCTTTTAACCTGCATTAATTCAATAAGTGGGCTCTTCCAACCTAAAAAGTCGCAGGTTTTAAAAGTCCACGACGGATTGTCTTTTTTTATAGCCAACTCGTAGTAAGACTTATGGTTATCGATAGAAATTGTAATAATGTTAAATCGCCTGATTCCATTTTTAAACCGTTTTTCACGGTATCTGCTATAAATTGGCAGTAATTCCCGGTTTACTCGTCTAGACTCATTATTCCAACTTGCCCAAAAATGTATAAAAACGTACCCATCGTTTATTTGATAAAAATCTAAATGTTCGTCGTGGGTAGCATGTAAATTAAAATTGGGGATGGTATCGCCAATTTCAAAGTTTTGTGCATTACTGTTAAAACATAACAGCAAAGCACAAACAAGTATAAGCAGATATTTAATCGATGCGTTCAATTTTAGCCCCAATGGCATTTAAGCGTTTATCAATAAATTGGTATCCCCGGTCTATTTGTTCAATATTGTTTATGGTGCTTGTTCCATTAGCTGCCAAAGCAGCAATCAACATCGATACCCCCGCTCTAATATCAGGCGATGACATGGTAATTCCTCTTAACTTTGTTTGCCTGTCAGAACCAATAACTACGGCTCTGTGTGGGTCGCATAATATAATTTTGGCGCCCATATCAATTAGGTTATCAACAAAAAACAAGCGGCTTTCAAACATCCATTGGTGAATTAATACACTTCCTTTGGCTTGTGTAGCAGTTACCAACGCAACAGAAATTAAATCAGGTGTAAATGCAGGCCAAATGCCATCTTTAATGGTTAGTATCGAGCCATCAATTAAGTTTTCTATAGCATAACTTTCTTGGGCAGGAATATGAATATCATCACCAATAAAGTTTAATTGAATCCCCATTCTTTGAAATACTTTAGGGATAATTCCAAGTTGAGGAATAGAACAATTTTTAATGGTTATATCTGATTTTGTGGCAGCAGCTAAGCCAATAAAACTACCAATTTCAATCATATCTGGTAGCATTCGGTGTTCGCAACCCTGCAAACTTTCTACACCTTCAATGGTAATCATGTTTGAACCAATACCACTTATGTTGCCCCCCATGCGGTTAATCATTTTGCAAAGTTGCTGTACATATGGTTCGCAGGCAGCATTGTAAATAGTTGTTGTGCCTTTGGCTAAACAAGCTGCCATTAAAATATTTGCTGTTCCGGTAACGCTTGCCTCGTCTAATACCAAATAAGTACCTTTCATATTTTGGGCATTAATGGTATAAAAACGAGTTTGATGGTTGTGGGTAAATGTTGCGCCAAGCGCTTCAAAACCCCTAAGGTGTGTATCAACAGGTCTTCTTCCAATTTTATCTCCACCTGGTTCTGGAATATATGCTTTACCAAAACGGGCCAATAGCGGACCAATAATCATTATCGAGCCGCGTAACGCAGCACCTTTTTTCTTAAAGTCATCGCTTAATAAATACTCTAAATTAATTTGTGCCGCTTTAAAAGCGTAAGTGTCGTCATTTATTTTTCTAATTTCAACGCCTAAATCGCCGAGTAATTCAATTAACTTAAAAACATCGCGAATGTGTGGTATATTAGAAATGGTAACTTCATCTGCTGTAAGTAAAACAGCCGATAAAATTTGAAGTGCCTCGTTTTTGGCACCTTGTGGGGTAATTTCGCCTTTTAGCTGAATGCCACCATGAACTTTAAATGTAGCCATATTAAAATGTAAAAGTTAAACCACCAAGCATGTTAAAACCATATACAGGATGGTTTAGCCATATTTGGTAGCGATTGTTTGCAATATTATTAAATAAAACAAATGCCGAAACATTTTTATTGTACCTGTAATCTAAACCAAAGTTAAAATCGGTAAACGGCTGCATTTTTAGGTTAGTAGCTGTTTGTAAGCCTTCTAATAATCCGTAGCGTTGGTTCAAATAAATAACATCTAAACGCAATACAAATTTATCGCCCATATTGTATTGGCTATTAAATTTAAATTCAAATCCGGGGCGTGTAAAAGGTTGACTCAAGTTTTTAAGTTTGTAGTTAAACACAGTACCGGCCAATGCAAAATAAAACTTGGTGTTTACATGGTAATCAATTTCAAAACCAAGTTTAACCAAACTGCCATTATCGTAAATCGTTTTTTGTACGCCTGTAATTGTATCGTTGGCATAAAAAAGCATGTTATTTATGTTTGCCGAAGAGCTAAATAGATTAAAAGAACTACGACTACCTAATTGGCCTTTTATGTTACCATATACCTCGAAAGTTGTATTTTGGTTTCTTAACTGAATACGAGTTGCAAAAGGATTTTCAGTATTTATACTTCTTAATGTATGAGGGTTTAAATTACCTGTTATACCGGCTAAAACAGTAAGTTTATTTGGTATTACGTAAAAGCCACCCTCGGCTTTAGGATAAAAATGAAAATTTGTTCCAACCGAATCATTAAAAAAAGTGCTATTAAAACCTGCTTTTAAATAGAATTCTTTCTCGTTTAAACGGGCTTCAGGATTTATATTAATGTATAAACGTTGCAGAGACGTGTCGTTTATGGTATTATTAAGATGCAAAATGTTAAAAGGAATATAAATTGGAATGCCCGATAAATTACGCGCAACTAAACCGCCTACTTGTACGCCATTTTCTCTGCTGTTTCTATTTGTACCAAAATGATAATACCCTGCGTTAAACCTGGTTACATCTACCGATGTATCTTTTGATAACAATTGGTAGCCTCCATTAATATCGATTAAATTGTAAATGTTTTTCAAAGTGTCTCTTTGTGGTTGGAGGCCATCGTTAAAGCCATAACGGTTAACCAATGTTCTGTCGTAACCAACATTTAAACCATATACATTTTTATCGGCGTATTCTTTAATGTATCCATTTAATTTATTCTGACTAAAATTGTTGTAATTGTTATCGCCACCGGCAGATAAATGGTTGTAATAAAGTCCTGCTTGACGGTTTTTATTTCGTACGGTATTAAGATATCCCTCAAAATAGGGCGAGTTGTAATTGCCATATCCCATTTTTATATAATTGCCTTTTAATTTTGGCAATAACATGGTACCAAGTGTTAATGGTTTAATGGTGTAAATGGTTGGTTCAACTTTAAAGCTTACCAAAGGCACGTTGTATGTAAAGTCGGTTTTAGTTATGTCTGGTGTTTCAGGGTTTGGGTTAACCGGAATTTTTATTGATTCGCTAAGGATGGGTTTAAAAGATTTAACAACATCAATAACGCTGCCACTCATTACACTATCGCGTTGAGCAATGCTGGTTTTAACACATAATAAGCATGTACTTAATGCCAAGTGCATATGTAATTTAAAATATTTATGTATGAATTTCATGACTTATGCAGGCTTTATTAATTGTTTTTTTGTTGAATGCGTTTATCAATTTTTGCACGATCGGCTTCTTTTTTAGCATCTTCAAGAGCAATTACATTAGTTAATTTTTGTTTGGCAATACCAAGTAATGGTTCGCCTTCGTAGCCTTCCACAATACTTTGTAAGGTAGCTTTAGCTTGGAAATACTCGTTGTTTTGAGCATATATATCGGCAAGTAAAATAAAGCCTTTTACACGCCAATCCTCAAACGCCGAGAATGACTCGTTTAACTCGAAGATTGTTTTTGTGGCAGTTTTGGTATCTTTTTTTAGATACTGTATGTATGCAATATTGTATTTTGCTTCTGCTGCATAAACATTTTTTGTTTCCTTAAGAATAAAAGTAAATTCAGGCAATGCAGAATCTGGCTGGTTGCGCGACATATAAAAACGGGCAATATGCAGTTTAGCTTCGGTTAACGTTTCTTTATTGTTAAATCCGGAATTTACAAATTTAAATGCAACTGCAGCAGCTGTATCGGGTTTATTCATAAAGTCGGCACAACGCATCATTCCTGTTATGGCTACTTGTAAATTGTCTTTATTGCCGGCAATTCTTTCTAGCGAAGCATAATATTGGTAGGCTTGTTCATAATTCTTTTTCATATAATGAATTACAGCCGCTTGTCTTGTGCTGCGTTCACTATAGTCGTTTCTAATGCTATTAGCCGCATATTCATAACCAGTCAGTGCTTCATCGTAACGTTTAAGTTTAAATTCGCATTCGGCCTTAAAGTAGTTTGCCTTTAGGATAAAAAAGCCACCTGGAAATTTAGTAATATAATTGCCAAATCCTTTTGCTGCTTTAGTGCAATCATTGGCTTTATAGGCATTAAATGCACTTTCGTAGGTTAAACTATCTTGAACCGAAGGCGCTACCACAATATTTGGAAGCACTTTTATAAACTCAAGGTATTCGTCGGCTTCACCTTTGTTTACAAATATATTTTTGATAACCACTAATGCCTCGCGCGATTCTGCACTATTGGTATACGATTTAATTAGCTCTTTAAATTGATCGAGTGCTGCTTGATCTTTACCTTGGTTATAAAGCACCAAACCTTTATTTAACATTGCTTTTCTTATAAATGTGCTACGCGGAAAATTATTTATTAAATTATCAAAAGCGTCTAATGCGCGGTTGTAATCTTCGGTTTGTAAATACAAGCTTGCTAATTCATAAATGGCATCATCAATATAAGTAGATTTTGGATAGTTTGATGTTAACTGAAGCAAAGTTTGTTCTTTCTGCAAATTTTGGTTCAATACACCATAAATTAAAGATTTTTGATACAATGCATAATCTAATCCGGCAAGGTTTTTAGTAATAATTAAGCTGTAATTATCAATTGCTTTATCGTAATTTTTAAGTACAAAATAGCAATCGGCAAGCCTGGTAAGTGCGTCTGTATAAACCTCGGGATTTTCTATTTTTGCATCTAACTCTATATAATCTTTAAATGCCTCGGTTGCTTTTTCAAATTGGTCTAACTTTAGATGGGCATAACCTTTGTTGTATGGTATAAAATTATAAAAACGAGTTTGCTTAATATCGTTATAGCCTTGTGCTTTGTTAAGCAAATCTATGGCTTGTGCATATTGACTGCGTTTGTTTTCAATTTCTGCTAACCAAAAATAACTTAATCCAGCAAGTTTTTTGTCTAAAGGTTGCTGTAATGATCGTTTAAACATTTCTTCGGCTGCATTGTAATCATTGTTTAAATATAATTCTTCGGCTCTGTAATAGCAAACACGTTGAATGGCTGCTTTTTCTTTTGGGCCTTGTTTTTTTATGCTATCTAAAATGCGAAGTGCTTCTCTGTAATTTCTGGCGGTTAAAAGCAAATTGCTAAGGCTGCTTCTTGCTTCGTCGGTAAGGTCGTTTTCTTCGTAATCGTTTAAAAATTTAACGTATTTGTTAAGTGCTTCTGTGGGTTGGTTTAATTCTTCAGATATTCGTGCACTGTAAAACAAAGAAAGCATGGTAATGCTGTCTATAATATCTATTTGATGGGCAGCATTATAAGCGGTAATGGCTTGTGGTTTTTTATTTAATTTTAAATAGGTTGACCCTAAATAGAAGTTAGCATACTGGCCAAGAGAATCGGTTCTGCTGTTGATTTTTAAGAAATATTCGTTAGCGCCGGTATAGTTATTATTATAATAGTAAGCATAACCCATTCTAAAAAAATCATGATCGGAAGGTGCAATTGGCGATGATGACATAAAGCGTTCCATATAAGGAATTGCCTTTTGGTAGTTAGCCAATTCAAAATAAGATTGAGCCAACATGCCAGCTACATCATCTGCAATATCTTTGTTACGAATGGTATCGCAATATAGTATTACTTTATTGTAGTCTTTTCTAACAAAGTAAATTTGCGCAATGTACACAGTAGCTAAAGGACCAAACGTTTTGTTGTTTTTTACCCTTTCAAAATGCTCAAGCGATTTTTGATAATCGCCATTTTTGTAAAGCACATATGCATAGTAATAATTGGCAGGTTCGTAATATTTGGTTTTAACATCTTTTATTTTTTCGAACGATTTTTCAGCATCTGCGTAGCGTTCAACCTTAAACAAACAATAGCCTTTTGTAAAGTAAAATTCTTTTTCTTCGTCGGGAGTAAGGTATTGCTCATTAAACTTCTCAAAACTATTAACTGCAGCCTGGTTGTTTTTTTTACGGTAATAAAACTTTGCCAACTGATACCAAGCTAATTTAGCTTTTACATGTTCGGGGTAATTGTTAATAATGGCAAACAGCTTGCTTTCTGCATCGGGATTAAAAAGTTCCATTGCACAAACTGCTGCATAATATTCGGCATTTATTCTTATGTCTTTTTCTTGCGTTTGGGCTGCAAATTGTTCAAAAGATTGTTGGGCTGCAGCAAACTTTTCTTTGTTAAACAATTCAATTGCTTTTTGAAAAGTATGGTTAGGGTGGTTGTGAATAATAGTTTGTTGCGCTTTGGTTTTAAACGTACATAATAGTACAAACAGCACAAAGAAAAATATGCGCCACATTACTATTTGATACTGGTTAATAGCCAGATTTTTAATGTTAAACGCAGGTTGCAGTGTTATTTTCTTAAGAAGGTTCATTTGCAATTTTTAAAGCAAACGAAACTACTGCACATTAAGTATAACAACTTTTAGAGTTATGCACCTAAATGTATGCCCGTACTTTTTTTAATACAGTGCTTAAAAAGCGTAGTTAAAACCTAAGGTAGGCATAATTGGCAACTGGTCTATTCTTTGGTAATTTAGCCTATCAAAGTAGAAAATATTTGCACGGTTATAAACGTTTGTAGCTGCAGCTGTTATGGTAATCAACGATTTGTTTTTAAGCGCAATTTTCTTTGACAATGATATGTCTAACCTATGAAAATAGGGGAGTCGGCCCGTATTTACATCGGTAAAATAAACACCTAAATTTCCATTTTGTCTGCTAATATCTGTGCTAACACCACCCGAAAAGTTGAGTACTTCGTAAAAGCCTTGTGTTTGTGTAAATGGGAAACCCGATCCAAAGTTCCAGCGGGTATTTAAGTTATATGATTTTTGTTTTCCAAAAGCATAAGTGTAAACCAGGTTAAAGTTATGCCTTCTGTCGAAATGTGGAAAATAATCTCTGCGTCCGTCATTACGATTAACAAAAGTTAGCGAATAAACTGCCCAGATATAAGTGCTTTTTCTTTCGTATTTTAATCGGGCATCGGCACCGTAAGCATTTCCGGTTTCGGCAATTATATCTGCTCTTTGGTAAAAGGGTCTGCTTTGGTTTTCGGGTGTATTGTCGAAAATTTTATCGCGGTTTATGTTAGTAATCTGACTGAAGTTTTTGTAAAATGCTTCTACGTTTAGTTCTAAATTTTTTGATATATCTACCTCGAAGCCCCAGGCTAAATGTTCGCCTGTTTGGCGGTTATATTTCTCTGTGCTTTTATTAGGGTGCACATTATCAGGACTAGATAGGAAACCGTAAAATAAATTTACCACATCTTGGTCGCTAACAGCTGCCATTAGATTTTGCGAATAAACACCGGCGGCTACTTTAGTTCTTAGCCAATCTGTAATATTGTATTTTAATCCTAACCTTGGTTCAAAACTGCGCTCGGCAAGGCTAGAATATGAAATAAACCTAACACCGGGTTCTATTACCATTCGGCCCCAAACTTTTTTATATTTTGCCCATCCATGAATTTCTGTGCTGTTATCTACTTGTTCCAGCCTTCTTCCTGCTGCATTTAAATAGTTGTAATCGGTAGAAAATCCAACAACTTCAAGACCATATTTAATGTCATCTTTTCCTATGTAATTGGTTAATACAACACTGGTATTAAAGCTATTAATACCACTTTGGCGTGGTAAGTTATCTGCAATTTCGCGTTGGTTCATAACATACCTTGAGTAACCAACCGATGCATTAATTATGGTGCTACTGCCATCTGGAATTACTTGTAAATTGCCCCCTAAACCAATATTTCCCCAATTGTAACGGGTTAGGTTAAAATCGGCATTGTCCATAAAATTAAAACCAAATAAGTTTACACGGCTTCCATTCGGACCAATAAAACTAAATTTACCGTATATGTCATTGAAGCTGTAAGGTAAACCATTTTTTGGGTCGGCATAATTATAAAATAATGGTGCGGTTTGATTTAAATAGGATGTTTTGTAAGATAAAACATACGACGAGCTTGCACCGCCTTCGCTAAATTTTGAAATAGGGCCTTCTATTAATACTTTTGCGGTAATAGGGTTTGCGCTTATTTTGCCTGAAAATTCTTTTTTGTTTCCTTCACGGGTGTTAACATCAATAACACCACCAATACGGCCACCATATTCTGCATTAAAACCGCCGGCACTAACATCGGCATTTCGAATTAAATCAGCATCAAAAACAGAAAATAAACCAATGGAGTGAAAAGGATTGTAAATAATAATGCCATCCAACAAAACTTTGTTCATAACTGGTGGTCCACCTCTTATGTAAAGCTGTCCGCCTTGGTCGCCACTAAAAGTTACGCCCGGTAAAACCTGTAAGTATTGAACCAAATCTGGTTCTCCGCCAAAAGTAGGAAGTTGTTTTAGTTCTTTTTGTGTAATTACATTGGTAGAAATATTAACGGTTTCTTTGGCTTTTTGCTTATCGGCACTAATGGTAACCTCGTTAAGATCTTGCGTGCGTGGTTTTAAATATAGGTTTAGGTTTTGAATTTTTCCAGGTGTTAAGTTAATGGTAGCTTTGGCTGTATCGTAGCCAATAGACCAACAAAGAACAGTGTATGTTCCGGGTTTTAATCTGTTTATTACATAAAAGCCATTTATATCGGTAGCCTTTCCAATAACCAATTCTTTTATAACAACATTGGTAAAAATGATGGGTTCACCGGTGTTTTTATCGTACACAAACCCCCTTACCTCGGCAAGTTGAGCATTAGTAATTTGTGGTAAAAAAAGTAGAAAGCTTACAGCAACAGTTGCCTGTAGAAACCAATTTTTAAAATTCATGCGCGGCGAATATAGGTATTTTGTTATTTCTAAGCAGTCAATTAAAAATATATTAACGGTTGTATGCGTTAATAAACATCTCCCCATACATGTTAGCATAAAATACTGTATTTTCGCAAGCAAAGCGGTTATAATTGTAGCATAAAATGATAAAAACCAACGCATACTTACGCCTTTTAGGCTTTTTAATTTCTGTATTTCTGTTAGTTAACGCCAATTTGTTTGCTCAAAATGGTGGTGTTATTAATTTGCAAAATCTGGCTAATATTCAGGTAGATGAATTGTCTGACGACCAAATTTCGGAATTTTGGACACGTGCTCAAAGTCAAGGAATTACATTAGAGATGTTGCAATTGGAAGCTGCCAAACGTAAAATGCCCAAAACAGAATTAACTAAATTAATAGATAGAATTAAAAATCTGGCCGATGTTAGCAAAAAAACACCCGAAACAGGGGATGATTTGGTTGATAAACCCAAAAAGGAAAAATTAAAAGACAAGGATGAAGCCGAAGATGAGTTTGCTGCGTTATTTTCTAATTTAGTACCAAAACCATTTGGCCATGAGTTGTTTACTAATAAAAATATTTCGTTTGAACCAAACTTGAAAATTGCCACTCCATTGAATTATGTATTGGGTCCGGATGATGAGTTATTGGTTGATATTTATGGTTACAGTGAAGAAACATATAAATTAAAAGTATCTTCAGAAGGTACTGTTAGATTGCCTGTTGCAGGGCCGGTTGCCGTTGCCGGATTAACATTTGAGCAAGCAAAAACCAAAATATCGGGTAAATTGGCTCAGGTATATGGTAAAATTTTAACCGGCGAAACCGGCGTAAACATTAGCCTTGGTTCAATAAAAAGTATTAAAGTAATTATTCTTGGCGAGGTGGTTAAACCGGGTACCTACACTTTATCATCGTTGGCAACGGTGTTTAATGCATTGTATGCATGTGGCGGGCCAAACGACAATGGATCCTTTAGAAATATTAAAATAATTAGAGGTAATAAAACTATTGCCGTTTTAGATGTGTACGACTTTTTAATTAAAGGCGAATCGAAAGGTAATGTAAGGTTGCAGGACAACGATATCATTCAGGTGCCGGCTTATCAAAGCAGGGTAGAAGTAAAAGGAGAAATTAAGCGTTGGGCATATTATGAAACTAAGCCGGATGATAAACTGTCTGACTTATTGATTTTTACAGGTGGGTTTTCAAAAAATGCCTATACCCAGCGTGTTAAAGTATTGCGTAACGATGGTGCGCAACGTGGTGTTGCAGATGTAGAACAAAGTTTCTTTAAAACGTTTAAGCCTCAAAATGGAGATGTTTATGTGGTAGGTAAGTTATTAGATAGGTTTGAGAATAGGGTTATAATAAATGGTGCTGTATTTAGACCGGGAATGTTTGCGCTTACTCCAGGATTAACACTAAAACAACTTATACAAAAAGCCGATGGTGTTAAAGAAGATGCGTTTTTAACCCGCGCAATTATCTACAGGTTAAAACCCGATAACAGCAAAGAAATGTTATCGGTAAATTTGGTTGATTTGTTAAATGGAAAAACCGAAGATATTTTGTTAAAGCGTGAAGATAAAGTTATTGTTGCTTCTAAACTAGAAATGCGCGATAATCCTGTTGTTACTATTGGTGGGTTGGTTCAAAAATTTGGCGAATACGATTTTGCAGAAAATATGACGGTTGAGGATTTAATTATTGCAGCCGGTGGATTTAAAGAGGGGGCATCGATTAAGCGCATTGAGATTGCTCGTAGGTTGTATGATTCTGATAAATTAAATAAAAATGCAGAGGCAGCTAAAGTAGCAGAGTTTGATGTAAAAGAAGATTTAACATTTACCGGAAAAGATTTTAAGCTTCAACCTTTTGATATTGTTACTGTTTATCAAAAGCCAGGTTTTGTGCTGCAAGAAACCATTACTTTAGAAGGCGAATTAATGTATCCCGGTATTTATACCATTGCCAAGCGCAGCGAAAGAATTTCTGATTTAATAAAACGCAGTGGTGGTTTAACTTCACAATCGTTTCCGGAGGGTGCCATTTTATTGCGTAAAAAGCAACAAACATTAACCGAAGAGGTAATTGCCAAAAACAAATTAAGGGCGTTAAAAAAACTTTCTAAAGATACTACTAACTTGCAAACAGCGGTGTCTGAAGAAGAAGAGAAAATGTACGATATTGTAGGTCTTGATTTAAAGAAGGCTATTTCTAAACCAGGTTCTAAATTTGATTTGTTGTTGCGCAATGGCGATGTTTTAAGGGTTCCTTTCGAAAAACAAACCGTATCGGTTAGTGGTGAAGTTTTATACCCTGTTAGAATTGTTTACGAAAGCAATAAGTCGTTAAGGAATTATGTAAATGGTGCGGGTGGATTTACTTCTAAAGCTCTTAAACGTGGCACTTACGTGGTTTATGCCAATGGCAAAGCAAGGGCCGCAAAAAATTATGTATTGTTTAAAAGTTATCCAAGAATAAAACCGGGAGCAGAAATTATTGTACCTGTAAAAGAAGATGGTAAAAAACTTTCGCCGGGCGAAATTGCCGCATTGGCCAACAGCTTTGCCAGTTTATTGGTGTTAACCATTACTGTAATTTCTTTAAACGCAAGATCAAATTAACATGACGCCTTATTTAAAATTGTCTGACCTTATCGAATACCTAAAGTTTTTAATAGAACTGGTAAAAAAGAATTTTATTAAAATTGCCTTGATAGGCATTGCCACCGGTGTATTGGCCATATTGGTTGTTACCTTTCAAAAGCCGGTTTATAAAGCCAAACTGTCGTTTTTACTTAATGAAAATGATCCGGGTATGAGTTTTAATATTTCTTCTTTGGCTGGTTTAGCCGGCCTATCCGGACTAGGGGGTGGTGTTAATGTAAGCGAAGATAAACTTATTTTTCTGGCAAATTCTCGCGCACTTATTGGTTCAACATTGTTGTGTAAAACCAATATAGACGGTAAAGATGATATTTTAGCTAATCACTATATTAGAAAGTTTAAACTTGATAAAGGCTTTAAAAAAGATACGGTTTTGGAAAATTTTGATGGGTTTGCTAATGACAAAACAAATAAGCTATCGTACCAAGAAAACAAAGCCATAGATATTATCATTAAGCAAATTACCGACCAAAAAAAGTATGGTATTGAGGTAAAGAAAAAAGCCGGAATTGTTGCTCAGTGGGCTGGTGTGGTATCGCTTGAGTTTAAAGATGTGCATGAAGAAATTGCAAAAGTGTTTATTGATACTTTATATGGTAAACTTAGCGAATATTATACGCAAAAAGCCATTGGCCGACAATTGCGCACGTACAATTTAATCAAACACAGAGCAGATTCTATTCAAGGTTTGTTAACAGAGGCCGAAAACCGTGGTGCAAACTTGGCCGATGAAAATATAAAGTTATTTAGAATGCGCGGCCGATTAGAAATTGAACGTAGTAAACGCGATGTTGAAATGCTTACCTTAATGTATGCTGAGGTTATTAAAAACCTTGAAATGGCTAAGTTTAATTTAGATAACCAAACCCCGGTTTTTCAAATTGTAGATACGCCAACCTATCCGCTTTATTATAAAAAAACCTCTAGATCGCTGGCGGGTATTGCAGGTGCCTTTTTTGGCGCTTTGGCCTTTGTTATTTACCTTTCGCTAACACACAAGCGCAATAATAATCTTGCTTAAAACTGCTGTTTTAAATATAACAGATAAACTTTTTGCGCATAAACATAACTTGCAAAAAGTACTTGCAGTAACATTTACCAATGCCTACCAAAAGTTTGTTGCATTTTTACTGCCCATTATTCTTATAGCCCATCTTGGCGAAGATGGTTTTGGTCAATTTGGTTTTGTGTTAAATAGCATGACTGTAGTTTCATCTTGCTTTATTATACCTTTTACTGCTTCTGTTTCCAGGTATTTAGCTGTTGCAAAATCGCAAAGTGATGAAGCTCTGATATTCGGCGAACTATTACTAAAAGTTATTGGCATTTTAGGTTTTGTTGCTGCCTTATACTTGTTATTTATCTGGCTGAACCCACTAAGTATTGCTGCAATTAATGAACTTAAAACACCACATTTTTTAGGTGTAATTTACATTGTATTTATATTGCTGGTTTCGTTTTTTAACGGCTTGTTGTTGGTTAATAAATCATTTAAGGTTTACAATTCAGCCTTAATTATTTCAGTTACTTTTCAATTGCTTTTTATTTACCTGGCCAGTGTTTGGTTGGGTTTAATTGGTGCTGTGGTAGTTTATGGTTTGTATAATGTGTTGCAGTTTGCAATTATTTATACGCAACTGCAACACAAATATAAGTTTAATCTTATGCAAAGGTTTAAACTTTACATGCAGCATAACGAAAAAACACAACGTGTAATTTTATCTTTTATATTGCCCAATAGTCTTGCTTATGCTTTAATGATGCTGGCTTCGTGGTGGGGAAATGTTAAACTCATAACACTATTGGGCTACACCGAAGTTGGTTTTATTTCGGTACTAATGCAATTGCAAATTGTTATTGCGTTTGTCCCCAATATTTTAAATTCTTTAATGTTACCCAAATTAAGCAAGCTTTTTGTAGATAATCGTAAATTGTTTTTTGCACGCTTTAAACAATACGTATTGGTTGTGTTTTTTATGGCAATTGTGGGTTCGGCCCTGTTTTATGTTTTTGCAAAGCCTATTTTGCAAATATATAGTACAACATATGCCAGTTTATTTGCTGTATTGCAGGTGTTTTGCTTTGCATATGTGTTAAATATTTTAATTAGCTTAATTAACCAGTTAATTTTAAGCAGCGATAATATTTGGTGGACGTTGGTGTTAAATCTTTCGTGGGTGTTGCCCTTTGTTTTATTGCTTGAACCAAACTTAATCAATAATGGATTGATAGGTTATGCATATGTTTACAATATGGCATATGCTGTACAATTAGCAATGGCTGTTTTCTATTTGATGATTTACATGGTAAAACATAAGGTTTTTAAACAGGAGGTTAATTGTGGCCGGTAAACATGTTGTTTTTTTTATAAATAACTTGGCCATTCCGGGTGGGTCTGAGCGTGTTTGTACAGTAATTGCAAACCAGTTAGTTGCTATTGGCTATAAAATTACCATTGTTGAGTGGATGCATCGTGGCGATAGTTTTTATGAACTGAGTGATAAAATTAATACCATTAAGCTATACAACAACGAAGTTAATATTTACAAAACTTATCTATTAACTTTATGGCGCTTTTACAAAGCCATGCGCCAAATAAAGCCCGATTATGTTATTGATGTTTGTTCTGCTTTAAGTATTGTTAGCATTCCTGTATCGTTGTTTTTAAAAGCTAAAATTATTACCTGGGAGCATTTTAATGCCAATGCCGGTTGGAATGCTTTTACACCAAAAATTGCTCGCAGCCTGGCTGCTCGTTTTGCCCATAAAATTGTGGTATTGTCTGAAACCGATAAGCAAAATTATATTCAATTATTTAAAGCCAAACAAACGCAGGTTATATTAAATCCTGTAACCATTAATACACAAGGCCAAGTAGCCAACCAACATGCCAATACTATTTTGGCAGCAGGAAGGTTTACACCCCAAAAAGGCTTTGATATGCTGTTGCAGGCGTTTAAGTTGGTTAATGCCAAATACCCCAATTGGAAATTAAACCTTATTGGAAATGGCGAATTATTTGTTACCATAAAAAATCTGGCTGCAGAACTAGATATTTTAAGCGCTGTAAACTTTGTAGGCACCACCCAAAATATGCACCGGTATTATACCAATGCGTCGTTTTTTGTCCTCTCATCTAGGTTTGAAGGCCTGCCTTTGGTGCTAATCGAAGCACAAGCTTATGGTTTGCCGGTGGTTAGTTTTAATTGTCCTACCGGACCACAAGAAATAATTACACATGGCAAAAATGGTTTGTTGGTTGAACCTAACAATATAGAAAAACTAGCCGAAGCCATGCTGCAAATGATTGCCAATGAACAATTCCGTTCTGATTGTGCCAAACAGGCATTGGTTAAAGCGCAAGATTTTGAAATAAATCAGATTGTTAAACAGTGGACTAATTTGCTTGCCTAATGCCTTACATAGCCATTTTTTTAATTCTAACAGCGTTTGTTTTTGTTGAGGTTAACTTTATAGGAAAACTCAATAAGGGCTTAAATGTATTTTACTTGCTGTTGGTTTTACTGCTTATTTTATTTGCCGGCTCAAGGTACGAAACAGGCTTTGATTATAACCAATACCGCGATTTGTTTGATGTACTTACCCTAACAAATTTTACGGCTAATACAGTTGAGTTTGGTTATGCCGCGTTTAACTACTTTTGTAGAATTATTGGCCTAAACTTTAACGGTTTTTTATTGGTTTTTGCAGCCATTACTTTGTTACTTAAGGCCGAGTTTTACCGCAAAAATGCTTTATACATTTCGTTGGCTTTAATTAATTATTACTCAATTGGGTTTTTAATTAACGATATGGGTCAAATACGGCATGGTTTATCTATTGCCATAGCTCTATATGCCATGTACGATTTGTTGCAAGAAAACAACCGTGGTTTTTTTGTTAAATCTATTTTGGCAACCCTGTTTCATACATCGGCAATTGTGTTGTTTCCGGCATATTTCTTGGTAAAATACACGCTTAAACCCATGCAAATGTTTGGCATTATTGGCTTACTCATGCCATTTTTATTTATAGATATTCGTGGTTTTTTGTTTGGTATTATTGATTATTTGCCGCTATTTCAACTACAAGCTAAAATTACATTTTATGTGTATTCCGATGAATTTGGAAAATCATTAGGTTTTAACCTGTCGTTTATTTTACGCATGGTGGTGCTTTTTTTCCTTTTGTTTTTTTACAATCAAGGAGAAACCTACATAAAAGGTTACAAAAAGCTTATACTGCTGTATTTCTATGGCATAGTTTTATATATGGTATTTAACTCCATTGCCGAGTTTGCCACTCGTGCTTCAACTTTCTTTAAAAATCTTGAACCCATTATTTTACCGTTTTTTGTGTACCAGATTAAAAACAGGTATACTAAAAATGGCTTAGCGCTGCTAGTGGTTTTATATGCTTTTTGGAGCGTTTATAAAATTATTTTAACCGACGAATTTGGTTCGTATTTTCAGCCATACGAAAGTTTTATTTTAAATTATTTTTATGACTAAACCGGCTGTAGTAATATTAGAAGATTCTTCAAAAGTTGGCTTTGGCGGAGGACAGCAAATTACGTTGCATGTTATTGATGCTTTAAGTCATCAATTTAAATTGTTTGTTTTCGATACCGGAAAATCAACCAGGTTTAATATAAAGCTTGCAGATTACCGAAAAATACAACGCTTAAGGTATTATACAGCTTCGCCAACTGTTGGTTCAATAAACATTTTAAATTTGATGTTTGAGCTGGTATTGCTGCCTTTTCAAGTTTTATTAAATGCCCTTAAAATATTAAAATTATGTGGGCAAATTCGCATGGCTGGGCAAAAAGTGGTTGTTTATTCTACCACCAAAAAAACCTTGTTTTTTGTTTATTTTGCTTCGCTGCTGGTGCCGGGTTTAAAATATGTTCACCATTTGCACTCTTATGAAAATACCCACACAATAGGGTTTAAGTTTAAGCAAAAATTGTATGCCAAGGCCAAGGCTTTAATTAGCGTATCTGATTTTATTTATAACTGTTTTAAATTTCCCAATAACCATTTAATTAATAATCCGGTTGTGTTAAACCAACATGCAACGGTTAAAGATATTGCAAGCCAAAAAGCAATTCGGGTGGTTACTTTTTCGTCGCTTATTCCGGCCAAAGGTGTTGAATACCTTATGCAAGCCCACCAATATTTGCCTAAAGAGATTAAAGAAAAAGTATTTATAGATGTTTATGGCGATGGTAAACAATACCATGCATTAAAGCAATTTGAGAATACACATGTTAGTTTAAAAGGCTATTGCAACAATATTCATACTGTTTTGAACCAACAAGCGCATATAACGGTAGTAGCAACGGTTATTCCTGAATCGTTTGGTTTGCAAATTGTAGAGTCGTTTTCATGTGGCGTGCCCGTAATTGCAACACAAATTGGCGCACAAGGACAATTGGTAAAGCACCAACAAAACGGTTTATTAGTTACCATTAAAAATCCGGCCGATATAGCTGAAAAAATTGCTTGGATGGTTCAAAATCCAATCCAATACAAACAGCTTGCCAATCAGGCCATACTAGATGCAAAATTGTATGACATAGGGCAGTTTAAAAATTCTGTATTACATTTGTTTGAAAAGGTATTGACCCAGTGATAAAAGTCTTGCAGTTAACCAAATTTTATCCGCCTTTTTGGGGTGGTATAGAAGCTGTTACGTTTGAGCTTACAGAGCGCTTACGTTCAGCTGGTTATCATTGCGATGTGTTGTGTGCCAATACTGGATTAACAACCGTAACAGAGCATTACAACCGGCAATATTATGTAACACGTGCTGCTAGTTTTGGCAGGCTTTTTTCTACTTCTATATCATTTTCGCTTATTGCCGAATTAAGAAAAATTCATCATAAGTATGATATCATCCATGTGCATTTACCCGATCCACTAACGGCTTTGGCATTGTTTATGGTAAATCCTACATGTAAAATTGTTATACATTGGCATAGCGATATTATTAAACAAAAGCATTTACTAAAATTATTTTTACCCATACAGCACTGGTTGTTAAAACGTGCCGATGCCATTATTGGAACTTCTCCAAAATACATTCAAGAATCTACACAGCTTAAAGAATATTTACACAAATGTGTTGCCATTCCTATTGGTTCGGCATTGCAAACTAACCCAACAGCAGAAGCGGTTAAGTTGGTTCAACAAAAATACCATAACAAAAAAATTGTATTTGCTTTAGGCCGATTGGTGTACTATAAAGGCTTTACTTTTTTAATTGATGCAGCTAAAAATTTACCCAACGATTATGTTGTGGTAATTGGCGGAACGGGTCCGCTTGAGCAACAACTTAAACGACAAATACAGCGAAATGCATTGCAAGATAAGGTGTTTTTAGCAGGTCGAATTTCAATGCAAGAGTTGCCCGCTTACTACCAAGCTTGTTTTGTTTTGTGTTTTCCAAGTACACATCCATCGGAGGCATTTGGTGTTACACAAATAGAAGCCATGTCGTTTGGTAAGCCTGTTATTTCTACAGAAATTCCACGCTCCGGCGTTTCATGGGTTAACCAACATTTGCAATCGGGTTTGGTTATAGAAAAAGAAAATGCTGCTGCCATTAACCAAGCTATTGTATTGTTGGGTAATGATGATGCGTTATACCATCAATTGTCTCTGCAAGCAAAACAACGCTACCAATTGCATTTTAAACCCGAACAAATGATTCAAAAGGTGGCAACTTTATATTATAACATATTGCCACAGCCAATACAATCTGAATACACGCAGCCCAAAATTAGCATAATTACGGTATTACTTGATAACAAGAAGTATATTCAAGATGCCATTGAATCTGTTTTATCTCAAACATATTCCAATATCGAGTATATTATAATTGATGGTGGATCTAAAGATGGCTCATTAGAAATTATTGAACAGTACAAAAGCAAGTTAGCGCATTTTATTTCTGAGCCAGATAATGGTGTGTATGATGCATTAAATAAAGGAATATCGCTAGCAACCGGAGATATCATTGGGTTATTGCATTCGGACGATTTTTTTGAAGATGAGTATGTTATTCAAACCATTGTTAATACTTTTAATAATGCCGATTGCGATGCCATTTATGGCGATTTAAAGTATGTTGACAATAGCAACAGAAATAAAGTTGTGCGCGTTTGGCATGCCGGTAAGTACTTGCCAAACTTGTTTTATAAAGGCTGGATGCCACCTCATCCAACTTTTTATGCAAAGGCCAACGTGTATAAAAAACATGGGGTATTTAATACCACTTTAAAATTTGCTGCCGATTACGAATTAATGCTTCGGTTTATACTAAAAGCAGGCATAAAAACGGCATATATAAATTCGTTTTTAGTGCGCATGCGCGTTGGAGGAACCAGCAACCGCAGTTTGATAAATCGTTTAAAAGCCAATATAGAAGACCGTAAGGCATGGCGTATTAACGAACTAAAACCTGGTTTATTAACGTTTTTGCTAAAGCCGTTTTCAAAAATATCGCAATATCGGTTTTGAATTATTCGGCTAAAACCAATAACGAGTAACCACCTAGCAAACGCACGGCAAAATCTTTGTTTAAGCCATATAAAATTCTTCTAGGTAATTGCATTAGCAACGATTTTGGATTAAACGATGCATTTAATTCGGTTGCACTGGCAGTATAAAAGCTGTCAATTATTGTATAACCTTTGTCTTGTAAGGCCTCAATGGCAGTATCTTTGGTAAAGAAATGAATATGACCAACAGTTTTTCTTCTAAACGAAAGTGGTGTGCCGCGCATAACGGTTTGAGCCGATAAATCGAGCGGAAAGTGGAAGATTTTGTATTTGGCTTTGTTTTTTAATTTGTCTAAAAAGCCGTAATAATCTTCTATATGTTCTACCACATCAATTACTAGCAACAAATCAAAAAACTTATTAGAAATTGTAAGGTCTTCTAAATAAAACTGCAGGTTTGGTTTGGTTTTTTGTTTGGCTTTTTCAATGGCTGCCGGCGAAATATCAAAGCCCGAACATTGAATTTTATCAGAAAGGTTTTGTTGTAATACATTTAAAATTTCACCAACACCGCAGCCAATTTCGGCAATAGTGTTTATGCTAAGGTTATTTTGCGTAATAATTTTTTGTATTTGTTTTGCTTTCCAGGGCGAGTCATGTTCGTGCCAATCCGGGTTGTTTTCTAAATATGCGCCCTCGGTGTATATGTGCTTCATGGCTGCAATATTCAAAATAGTTATAATAAATAAAACTACATTGTATATTTTCGCATCATGCAAAATAACAAAACATCAATTAATTCTGGCAAGGCTCCGGAGCCGGTAGGATTATACCCACACGCAAAAAAGGTAGGTAATTTATTGTTTTTAAGCGGAGTTGGTCCGCGCGAGCGTGGTACAAAAGTTATTCCCGGAGTTTCATTAGATGAAAAAGGAAATATTGTAAGTTACGATATTGCAACTCAATGCAAATCTGTTTTTAACAATGTAAAACTAATTTTAGAAGAAGCCGGCAGCAGTTGGGATAATATAGTAGATGTTACCGTGTTTTTAACCAACATGAAAGACGATTTTAAAATCTACAACCAATTATGGGCCGAATATTTTGGAAGCAATCCGCCTTGCCGCACTACCATTGAAATTAATTGTTTGCCAACTCCTATTGCCATTGAGCTAAAGGTAATTGCTACAATTTAGGCTTGAACCAATTCTACTTGTTGTTTTAACGATTTGCACTTCCTCTTTGGTTTGTTGTTAGGCAACTAAGAATTAATTTTTTCTATAACATTTTGTTAGCCTTTTACAATTAAAAAAATGGCTAAAATTGTACTTAAGTAGGGTAATATTTTGCCGTTTTGCTTTTATAATTTCATCGCAATATGTTTGCAATGTCCTTATTTTCAAAAAATCACACCAATGTGCAAAAACAAAATAGGCAGTAATGGCAGGTTATTGTATTTTTACACTTTTAAAAGATACGAATTAGCATGGCAGAAGAAATAAAATACGACGAAAGTAGCATTAAATCGCTTGATTGGCGCGAACATATTAGGTTGCGCCCGGGCATGTATATTGGTAAATTGGGCGATGGCAGTGCCATGGACGATGGCATTTACATTTTGTTAAAAGAGGTTATAGATAACTCTATCGACGAATATGTTATGGGAAATGGTCGCCAAATTGATATAAAAGTTTCTGATAGAAAGGTTTATGTGCGCGATTATGGTCGTGGTATTCCGCTGGGTAAAGTTGTTGAAGTGGTATCTAAAATGAATACCGGTGGTAAATACGATAGTGCTGCCTTTAAAAAATCGGTTGGTTTAAATGGCGTGGGTACCAAAGCGGTTAACGCCCTCTCTACTTATTTTAGGGTACAGTCGTTTAGAGATGGTAAAACCAAAGCTGCTGAATTCGAAAAAGGTGAATTGGTAAAGGAATACAAATTACAAGATACCATTGAACCCAATGGAACAGCGGTATCGTTTATTGCCGATGATAGTATTTTTAAACACTACCGCTATATAAACGAATTTATAGAAAACCAAATTTGGAATTATTGCTACTTAAACTCGGGTTTAACCATTTGGTTTAACGAGCAGAAATTTGTATCAAAAGACGGTTTACTGGATTTATTAAAGCACAAAACCAACGAAGAAGAGCTGCGTTACCCCATTATTCACCTAAAGGGCGAAGATATTGAAATTGCTGTTTCGCACAGCAACCAGTATGGCGAGGAGTATTATAGCTTTGTTAATGGCCAGCATACCACACAAGGTGGCACACACTTGGCAGCATTTAAAGAGGCTTATGCCAAAACAGTGCGCGAGTTTTACAAAAAAGATTTCGATTTAAGTGATATTAGAAGCAGTATTGTTGCCGCAGTTAGCTTAAGAGTACAAGAACCCGTTTTTGAAAGTCAAACCAAAACCAAGTTGGGTTCAACCAATATGGCCCCAACCGAAAGTCCAACGGTTAAGCAATTTGTAAACGATTTTCTTAAAAAAGAACTCGACAATTTCTTACACAAAAACCAAGAAATTGCCGATGCCTTGCTTAAGCGAATTATGCAAAGCGAACGCGAACGCAAGGAAATGGCCGGCATTAAAAAACTGGCTAACGAGCGCGCTAAAAAGGCCAATTTGCATAACAAAAAATTGCGCGATTGCCGCTTTCATTACAACGAAGGTAAAGACGAACGAAAAAACGATACCACTTTGTTTATTACCGAGGGCGACTCGGCAAGTGGTTCTATTACCAAATCTAGAAATGTAGAAACCCAAGCGGTTTTTAGTTTGCGTGGTAAGCCACTTAATTGCTTTGGGTTAACCAAAAAAGTGGTTTACGAAAACGAGGAGTTTAACTTGTTGCAACATGCCTTAAACATTGAAGAAGGTATTGAAGATTTGCGCTACAACCGCATTGTAATTGCAACCGATGCCGATGTGGATGGCATGCATATTAGGCTGCTTATGCTTACGTTTTTCTTGCAGTTTTTTCCCGATTTAGTAAAAAATGGTCACTTGTATATTTTAGAAACACCTTTGTTTAGGGTTAGAAACAAGCAAAAAACAATTTATTGTTATAACGAAGAAGAAAAGCAAAAAGCCATTGCCCAATTGCGTGGCAAGCCCGAAATAACGCGTTTTAAAGGTTTGGGCGAAATTTCGCCCGATGAATTTGGCTTGTTTATTGGTGAAGACATGCGTTTGCAACCTGTTGTACTTAAAAGCGAGTCTAATATTCAAAAATTGTTGGAATATTACATGGGTAAAAACACCATGGAGCGTCAAAATTTTATTATAGATAACTTGCGTATTGAAAAGGATTTGCCGTTGCCTATTCTTGAAGAAGAAGAGGAATTAATTTAATTGCATTACCTTTAAAAATATGGCTATGGCCGGCATTTAAATGCCTTTTTTACGCTGGTTTGAACCTACTTGTTTTTAAATATACTTTGAATTTACGTTAATTGCAGTAACAAAATTTTGCAGATTTGTTTGTAAGTTGCTCATAAAAAGCAGCTTGTGTGCAATATCGCAAGCATATAATAAATATAGCACGTATGAAATTTTATAATTTAATCATCCAATACCGTTTTTGGTTAGGCCTACTATCAATTCTAATAGGTGTACTTATTTTGGTTACCGATATTGGCGATTTTTGGGGCGCATTTTCTTTTTTTCTATTGGCGTTTATTGCCATTTTTACCCACTTTTTTATTGGTCCGCTAAGGTTGGTTCAAGAACCAATGGAACAAGGCGATTTTGATAAAGTAAACAAAATTTTAGACAGCATTTGGTTTCCGGCATTGTTGTTTAAACCTGTTAGAAGCAACTATTATGCTTTAAAAGGTAATTTAGCCATGATGAATAAAGATTTTGAAACAGCCGAAAAAAGCTTAATGAAAAGTGCAAAAACATCTGGCTCTATGGTTAATAACGAAAGTGCCAGCAAATTACAATTGGGCATGTTGGCTTTGCAAAAAAGCAACTACAAAGAGGCTGCCAATTATCTGCGCGATGCCATAAACAAAGGTTTTGCCGATAAAGACAGTGAAGCTATGGCATATTTAGGAATGGTGCAGGTTTACATGAATCGCATGGATTTTAAAACAGCTAAATTGTATTTTAGAAAAGCAAAGGGTTGCAACTCTAAAAACGATCAAGTGGTTAGTCAGATTAAAGATTTAGATAAATACTTAGCCCGTGTTCCGGGTTAAGCTGTAAGTTCAACTAAGCTGGTTTTTTGTTGAGTAAGGTGTTGGTTAACGGCTTGTTTAATGGTTTGTTGCAGCATGTTAATAATGCCTTTACGTTGGTAGGTTTTGTGATGAACCAAACTAATTTCCCTGGCCGGAACAGGCGGTTTAAATAGGCGTAATTGCTTTTTTAGTGCATCTGTAAACGATAGGGTAGCCAAAAAAGGTACAATGGTAATGCCGTTGTTTACTTCAATTAATTTCATTAAAGTTTCTATGCTTCCGGCTTCGTACTCAAGGTTTTTTTCGGTGCGTTCTTTCTTTTTTAATTCACACAAATTTACTACTTGGTTGCGCATGCAATGGCCTTCTTCTAACAGCCATAATCTGCGCGTATCTAATTCAGCAGGCATTACATACTTTTTATTCAATAATTTTTCTGTTTTGTTTACAAAAACCATAAAAGGCTCGTTAAACAGATTTACTTCATGCAAATTTTCTACTCCAAGCGGAGTAGCCAAAATACCAATGTCTAAAATGCCATAATGCAATTGGTTTGTAATTTGCTCGGTGGTAAGCTCGTAAATTTTAATATGCAATTGCGGATTATCGTTGGCAAGCTTGGGCAATATCAACGGCAATAAATAAGGGGCAAGGGTAGGAATTATGCCCAAATTTAGATTGCCAGAAATGGCCAACGATTGGTCGGTAGCCAAATCTTTTAAATTCTGCACTTCAGCTAAAATGGTTTGTGCTTGTTTTACCATTAATAATCCGGCTGCTGTGGGTGTAACCGGACTGCTATTTCGGTTAAAAATAACCACGCCTAATTCGTCTTCTAGTTTTTTTATCATCATGCTTAAGGTGGCCTGGGTTACAAAGCAAGCTTCGGCTGCTTTAACAAAATGCCTGTGTTTGTTAACTGCAACAATGTATTCGAGTTGTTGTATGTTCATTTGTTTATAAATAAAATCTATGCAAATATAAAAAATATCAGTTTGATTGATAATTAAATTAACCACACCTTTGTGCCGTAATTAATTTTTTAAAACATGAACAACAGAATATTATCAATCGGAAACGAGTTTCCGGCATTTGAGAAAAAAGCCGTAGTATCTATCGAGAAAGGAGAGGAGTTTGAAACCATTACCGGCATGCAGCACCGCCAAGCCAACCAATGGATGGTTATGTTTTGGTGGCCAAAAGATTTTACCTTTGTTTGTCCAACCGAAATTGCCACATTTAACAAACATGTGCAAGATTTTACCGACCGCGATGCTGTATTGCTCGGTGCATCTACCGATACCGAGTTTGTACACTTGGCATGGCGCAACAACCACAACGATTTAAAAGATTTAAAATTTCCTATGTTGGCAGATACGTCAAAGTCGTTAGCCGACGATTTAGGTATTTTATCTGCCGACGAAAAAGTGGCTTATCGCGCAACGTTTATTGTTGATCCAACTGGTATTATTAGGTGGGTAAGCGTTAACGATTTAAATGTAGGCCGCAATGTAAATGAAGTTTTACGTGTTTTAGATGCCTTACAAACAGATGAACTTTGTCCGTGCAACTGGACTAAAGGGGCCGAAACCATTACAGTATAAAAAAAATGGAAACACAAACTATAAACAACGAAACCATAAGCAGCCTGTCGCAATTGCTCGATTCGGAATTAAACTCGGATGCATTGCAATTGTTGGGTTCAACCAATAACAGGTACCTGCGCGATTTAAAAGTAAACGTGCAAAATGCATTGCAATACCAAACTTTAACGCCAAAAGAAAGCATGTTGTTGGCCTTTGCGGTTGCAAAAAATCATAAAAACCAAGTTTTGGAAATTACCTTTAAAAATCTGGCTATAAAAGCCGGTGCAACCAATGCCGAACTAGCAGAAACAATGGCTTGTGTTAGTTTGCTTAATGCCAATAATGTGCTTTACAGGTTTAGGCATTTTGTAAATAAAGACACGTATAACAACGCGCCTGCCGGCATAAAAATGAGCATTATGATGAATCCGGTTTTGGGTAAAGAATTCTTTGAATTAATGAGTTTAACCATTTCGGCATTAAATGGGTGCGAAATGTGTGTTAACGCCCACGAACAATCGCTTATACATTTAAATTGCAGCGAACAGCGCATTTTTGATGCCATAAAACTTACTGCCATTATTAAATCTTTTGTAACCTTAATTTAACTTAACACATGAAAACGAACAATGCCATTGGCTTAGATGCCAACCAAGCCGAAGAATTAGCTAAAAATCTAAATGAATTATTGGCAAATTACCAGGTTTTTTACATGAATGTACGCGGTTTTCACTGGAATATTACCGGCGAAAAATTCTTTGAATTGCATGTAAAGTTTGAAGAAATATACACCAATATTCAGCTAAAGATTGATGAAATAGCCGAGCGTATTTTAACATTGGGTTATACCCCGCTGCACACCTATACGCAGTATTTGCAAACCGCTAAAATTGCAGAGGCGGCCAATGTTAAAACCGGTAAAATGGCGGTAGAAAACTTGCTAACATCGTTAAAAACCATTATTACATTACAGCGACAAATACTAGTAGTGTCTGGCAATTCCAACGATGAAGGCACCAATGCCTTAATGAGCGATTATATTCGCGAGCAAGAGAAAATGGTTTGGATGTATGGTGCCTATTTAAAATAAATTTGCTTTTGGCATTGTTAATTTGTTACCTTTAAAAAACTGGCTAATATTGTCAGAAAATGCTAAATAGCATACTGCATATCAACCAGTTTTTTATAGGTAGCATTATTTGCCATTAGCTGGTTATGTGTGCCACTTTCGGAAATAGAACCGTTGTTTAAAACCAAAATTCGGTTGGCATTTTTTATGGTGCTTAATCGGTGGGCAATTACAAAGCTGGTTCGGTTTTTCATTAAATTATCTAATGCTTCTTGAACCAACTTTTCGCTTTCGCTATCTAAACTACTGGTTGCTTCGTCTAAAATAAGCACCGCCGGATTTTTTAGAATAGCACGTGCAATGGCAATGCGTTGCCTTTGTCCGCCACTAAGTTTCATGCCACGTTCGCCAACAACCGTTTTATATCCTTCCGGAAATTTAGCAATAAACTCATGTGCATTGGCTTGTTTAGCTGCCAATTCAATTTCTTCTTGGGTGGCATTAAATTTTCCGTAAGCAATATTTTCGGCAATGGTGCCGCCAAAAAGCATTACATCTTGCGGCACATATGCCATCTGACTGCGTAAATAGGTTAAATCGTAGCTTTTTTGAGGTTTGTCATCAAAGTAAATTTCGCCATTTGTTGGTTCATAAAATAACAATAACAAAGCAGCAATTGTACTTTTTCCGGCACCACTAGGTCCTACTAATGCAATTTGCTCGCCTGCCTTAATTGTAAATTGTAAGTTGTTTAAAACAGTAACATCTTTTCTGCCGGGGTAAGCAAAAGCCACGTTGTTAAAAGCTACATTTCCTTTTAGTTTTTGTGTGTTGGTAACCAGATTTTCTATGGTAACGGGTTCGCCGTTTAGTCGTAATAATTCGCGCACACGTTGCGTAGCGCCTAACGTTTTTTGCAGCTGGCTAAACATATCGGCAAAGCCGGCAAAAGTGCCACCCACAAAAGCACTAAAAATTACAAACATGGTAAGTTGTCCTGTGGTTAACTCTCCGGCTTTAATCATGCCTGCTCCCCACCAAATAACAAACGAAATGGCGCCAAACACGCTAAAAATCATAAAACTTACAAATGCTCCGCGGTATCGGGCATTGCTAATGGCTGTTGTTACCACCCCCGAAATACTTTTTTTATAACGGCTAATTTCAAGCCATTCGCTGGTAAATGCTTTAACAATGGCAATGCCACTAAAAGTTTCTTGCACAATGGTATTGCTATCGGCCAGTTGGTCTTGTGCTTTTCTGGCCATTTTTCTAATACGCATGCCAAAAACCACCGCAACCACTGCAATTACAGGCACTACGCTAAGCATTACCAGTGCCAATTGTGTAGAAATAAAAAAGATAAATGTTAAGCCAATTATTAAGGTAAAAATGCCACGTAAAAACTCGGCTAGCGTGAACGAAATGGCATCTTGAATTTGACTTAAATCACTGCTCATTCTATTGCTTAAGTCGCCTACCCGTTGCTCGCTAAAAAAGGGCATAGGTTGTTTTAAAATGCTGGTGTACAAATCGCCTCTAATATCTGCTAAGCTTTTTTCGCCCACTTCGGTAAGCAAGTAAATGCGCATGTAGCTAAATATGGTTTGAACCAACAGTTGCAAAAACAATAACAATAAAATAAAATTTAAACTCCAGTTTGCCGTTAAAAAGCTGTTTTTTAAAGATGATTGTAAGCCGTTGGTTGGCAAATCTACCTGTTGACCCGGTAGGGCAGCATCTATCATTTTACCCAATAAAAACGGAAACATCATGGTGGTAAATGCCGATAGTGCAATAAAAATAAAGCTTAAAATAAATTTTATGCGGTAAGGTTTAATGTATTTGAAAAGTACAAGTGCTTCGGTTAAACTTTCTTTGGTTATTTTAACTTTTTCGGCCTCTTGTTTTAAATTCCCGTTACTGTTGTAGCTGCTGCGTTTTGCCATAATAAATTCGGACGAAATTAAGCAATTGTGGCATTAGGTTTAGACTAATTTTTTAAAATGGATTATTATTTGCTTTAATGGCAGTTGCCGGCTTAAATTTATAAACATCTAATGTAGCAGGTTTTTAGCTTTTGAATAACTGCAAACAAATATCCTAAAACTTAATCCCCACAGGTTTCTAAAAAACAAAAATACCTTGTATATTGCCACGCTAATGAGTTTACAATTGGAATATAATACACAACGTGGTAAATTATTAATTTCTGAATATGGCCGTATTATTCAAAAAATGATTGCAGTTGCCATACAAGAAGAAAACAGAGATAAGCGCCAACAAATGGCCCACCAAATTATTCAGTTAATGGGGCAGCTAAATCCGCACTTGCGCGATGTGGCTGATTACAAGCATAAACTTTGGGATCATTTATTTATTATGAGTGATTTTAAATTAGATGTTGACTCGCCTTACCCAAAACCAACCCCAGAAAGTGTTAGCACAAAACCAGAAAAGGTAAACTATCCGCAAACCCATATTAAATTTAGGTTTTACGGCAAAAATATTACCAAAATGATTAAAACCGTTGCCGAGTTAGAAGACGGTCAGTTTAAAAAATCGTATATCAATGCTGTTGGTTCATTCATGAAAATGAGCAGTAGAAATTGGAACGATGAAATGTTGCACGACCATGAAATTATGCAACATTTATTGCAATTAAGCGAAGGTAAAATAGAATTAACCTCAGAAAGTGAAGATGTATCGTTTGATACCATGAATGCTGCCGGTGCAGGAAATAAGCCGCGCTATTTTAAAAATAAGAATAACCGCAACAACAATGGCGGTAAGAATTTTCAAAAGAATAAAAACTATGGCGGTAGTAACCGCAATTTTAAACGCTGGTAAATTTTCCACATAAAAAAAGAGGCTGTTTCAATCAAAACAGCCTCTTTTTTTTGGTTACATGTTACAAATTACTACTTTTTACATAATTCAAGTAATTCGTCGTATGTGCCTTTAAATACGTTAAAATCTACAGTGCCTCTAATGCCTTTAACCCTTGCAGATTCGGCATGTTGCCAAAAATGCCAGCGACTGGTTAGGCGATTTAAATCGTCTGTTGCATAATGTGCTATCCACAAGGGATACTTTTTAAATTCTGGGGTATTAAAATAATGTTTGTAGAATGAATAACTGGTATATAATATGGGTGTTACACCATAGTGTTTTTCTGCCAACTCTAACCATTTTTTAACACCCGACTTAAGTGCAGCCGGCGAACCGCTGCCCCTAATTTCTACGTCTAGCACAGGAGGAAGGTCTTCTTTATCTAATTTAACCACACTTTTAAATAAAGCAAACTGCTCCTGTGCAGTTAAGTGTGGACGATAAAAATGGTAAGCACCACGTAAAAGATTTACTTTTTTAGCTTCTTTCCAGTTGGCTGCAAACATTGGATCTTTTATGGTTCTACCTTCACTAGCTTTTATAAATGTAAAGTTTACTTCTATGTCTTTATGTTTATGATTGGCAACCTCTTCCCAGTCGATTTTACTTTGGTGACGTGACACATCAATGCCATGTACTTCGTAATCGGGTGGAATCCAAATGCCAAAGCCGGGATAAGACGCTTCGGTGTTTTTGTTTGATTTGCTGTTAGCTCGCTTAGGCGGGTAGGAAATCAGCAAAAAGGTAGCCGCAATAACTGCAGCTAAAGAAAAAGCGCTGATGTAGATTTTTCTGGTTTTCATTTAGTAGTTTTTTGGGTTAATTAATAGTGGCGAAAATAGTGCATAAGTTGTTAAAATAAAATCATAATTTGGTCATCTGCCTTAATTAACGCTTAAAATGGGCCGTTTCGTATAGTTTAGTAAACAGACTAACCGACTATTGTTAATACAAAAAACATTTGCATACATAAATGCTATTTGTATATTTGCACCCCCAATGGCGAGGTAGCTCAGATGGTTAGAGCGCAGGATTCATAACCCTGAGGTCACGGGTTCGACTCCCGTCTTCGCTACATAATCCCGCTCCTGGCGGGATTTTTTATGCATTATATTCAGGTAATTTTGCGGCCTTTTTAGTTTTTATGAATGTTTTTTAGGCAAAATCTTTAATGTTTAGGTTGTTTGCAAACTGAAAAAACAAAATGGATAACGTGTTTAATTTAGTTATGCTGGTTTTTGAATTTGTATATGAAAGGCATTGTTATTAAACCAACTTTTGCCGCATAAAAAAAGCGCCTGTTAAGCGCTTTTTGTGATTCCGCTGAGACTCGAACTCAGGACCCCTACATTAAAAGTGTAATGCTCTACCAACTGAGCTACGGAATCGTTGTTACTTGTTGTGTAACGGGTTGCAAAGGTATGCCAATATTTGTATTAAGCAAGCAATTTTCAAAAATTTATGTAAAATTTCCTTAATGCACTTGATTTTAAATTCATTAAAAAATTGTTAACGCAACCTTAAAACAAATTACAAATTTATCGGTTAAATGCCAACCGCATGCCTTTTTGTACTTCGTTAAAAGCGCCCTCGTTGTAAACCAAGTGCCCGTTTACAAAGGTTTTGCTAATGGTATTGGTAAAGGTTATTCCTTCAAACGGACTCCATCCACTCTTGTATAAAATATTGTTTTTTGATACCGTATATGACTTGTTTAAATCAACCAAAACCAAATCGGCATAAAAACCCTCTCTAATAAATCCTCTGCGGTCTATCTCAAACATTTCGGCTACATTGTGACACATTTTCTCAACAATTTTCTCTAAACCAATTTTGCCTTGCTGGTGCAATTGCAACATGGCGTTTAAGCTGTGCTGAACCAATGGTCCGCCCGAAGGCGCTTGTGCAAATGCTTGGTTTTTTTCATCTATGGTATGCGGGGCATGGTCGGTTGCAATAACATCTATGCGGTTATCTATAACCGCTTGTAAAATGGCGTCTCTATCTGCAGCAGTTTTTACTGCCGGGTTCCACTTAATAAAATTACCTTTGGTTTGGTAATCGGCATCGCAAAACCACAAGTGGTGTATACATGCTTCTGCTGTAATTTTCTTTTTAGATAGGGGAGTGGTATTGTCAAACAAGGCCAATTCTTCTGCAGTGCTTATGTGTAAAATATGCAAGCGAGTTCCGTGTTTTTTGGCCAATTCCACTGCAAATGCACTCGATTTATAGCAGGCCTCACGGCTTCTTATTTCTGCATGCATGTATGGCTTAAGGTCGCTGCCATATTTTTCTTTGTATGCAGCCATGTTTTGTTTAATCATGGGGTCGTCTTCGCAATGCGTAGCAATAAGCGTTTTTACATGCTTAAAAATATTATCCAGCGCTATAGGGTTATCTACCAACATATCGCCGGTACTGCTACCCATAAAAATTTTAACGCCACAAACTTTGGTTGGATCAACCTTAAGTAATTCTTCTAAATTAGTGTTGGTTGTGCCCATATAAAAGCTGTAATTGGCCAAACTACATGCCTCAGCTCTTTGGTATTTTGCCTCCAATAGCTCAATGGTGGTTGCACTTGGAACTGTATTTGGCATTTCCATAAAACTGGTAATGCCACCGGCAACAGCTGCTTTGGCTTCGGTATAAATTTCGCCTTTATGGGTAAGACCTGGTTCTCTAAAATGCACCTGATCGTCTATTACACCCGGAAGCAATAGTAATCCGGTTGCATCAATAATATGATCTACGGGCATAGAAATACCATTTGTATCTATTTTTTCAATAAATGCGCCGTTAATTAAAACATCAGCATGATACATTTTGCCTTCATTTACCAATGTGGCATTTCTTATTAGGGTTTTTATAGTCATAAAGTGTTTATTTGGGTTGTTTTTGTTTAAAGTAGTTTGCTATTTCGGTTGCGTTTAAGGCATTTAAACATTGTTTGGCTGTAAGCAATCCTTTACGCGCAGCAGCAATGCCCCAATGCATGTCTAGCAGGCCTTCCGGTTCGTGGGCATCGGGGTTTATGCTAATATAAACACCTTTTTCTAATGCGTATGGTAAATAATGCCAGTCCATATCTAATCGGTAAGGATTGGCGTTTAACTCAATACAAACGCCGTTAGCCGCACATGCATCAATTATTTTATGGTGATTAATGGGGTAACCTTCTCTAAGTAACAACAGTCTGCCGGTGGCATGACCTAAAATGGTGGTATAAGGATTTTCAATGGCCTTTATAAGTCGCTTCATGGCCTTTTCTTCATCCATTTTTAAATTGCTGTGTACAGATGCCACCACATAATCGAATAAGCTTAAAATATCGTTGTTATAATCTAAACTGCCATCATTTAAAATATCGCATTCTATGCCTTTAAAAATTTTAAACGATGTTAGTTTATTATTTAGCGCATCAATTTCTTTATGCTGAGCCAATACCCGTTCTTCGTTAAGTCCATTGGCATAAAAAGCAGCTTTGCTATGATCTGCAATACCAAAATATTGCCAACCTTGTTGCATACAAAATTTGGCCATCTCTTCAATCGATGCCAAACCATCGCTCCATTTGCTATGGTTGTGTATGCTTCCTTTTAAATCTGCGTATTCAATTAACTTAATGGTGTTATTCAATAGCAGGTTGTGTTCAAACAAACCCTCTCGTAATTCCGGCTCAATATAGGTTATGCCAAGCTGGTTATACACCTCTAATTCGCTGCTGGCGGCCAGATTTTTAAAGGTATTAAATTGTATTAATTCGAGGTGTGCATCGTTGCCTGTATGTTTTAGCAGGTGGTAAGCAAATTCGTTTTCGAGGCATAGGTATAAAACAACCGGAAGCTCATTCCAGATGGCTGTAATACGGGTAGGTTCAAACACCAAATTGGTAAGTATAGAGCTGTTTTTAACCGTGTTTGTAATATGTTCTATTTGGTTTGAACCCACAACAAATTCGATACACTCGATGGTAGTATTTTTTCTGCGCAAAGCGCCACAAATTTGTATGGTAAACGGCCAGTTTTTTAATTGTAAAAGCAGTTCTTTTGCGGCCAGATAAGCTTTATAAAAATGAAATTTATTGGCATTGTGTTGCATAAACTCAATTTGAGCCAATACACTTTGTTGTGTTTTTAGTCCGAAGCCTTTGGCTTGCGCCAGCCTGTTTTCTTTGCATGCATAAAGCAATTCGCCCACACTTTCAATACCTAATTCTTTCCAGATATGTGCAATTTTTTTAGGGCCAAGCCCTTTAATTTTCATCATATCTAACACACCTTTAGGGGTTTGTGCAATTAGGTTTTCTAATTCGGTAAACGAGTTGGTTTGTACTAAATCAAAAACTACCTTAGCAATAGATTTGCCAATGCCCGGCATGTTTTCTAATTCAGAAAGCGTTAGTAGCGCCAGTGGAGTAGGTAGTTTGTCTATTTGGAATGCGGCATTTTGAAAGCTTTTTATTTTAAACGGGTTGCCATTGTGCAATTCGCTAAGTTTGGCAAACGAATTAAGGATGTCGGCAATATCGCTGTTAATCATTGTTTATGCCGATTGTTGAAGCTTGTTTTTTGCCAGGTTAAGTGCAAATGCTAATTGTTCTGTTCTAGATAGGTTAGAATTATCGAGCAATATGGCATCATCTGCTTGTTTTAAAGGAGAATCAACGCGAGTGGAGTCTATATGGTCTCGTTTTTCGAGGTTTGCTAAAATTTCATCAAAGGTAGTTTCGTAGCCTTTTTCTTTTAGTTCATCTAATCTGCGTTGTGCCCTAATGGTTGGGTTTGCAGTAACAAACAATTTAATGTCTGCATTAGGAAAAACAACAGTTCCAATATCTCTTCCATCCATTACAATGCCACCATCAATGCCCATACGTTGTTGTTGTTTAACCAAAAAGCGGCGCACTTCGCTAATTGCGCTAACATCGCTAACATGGCTGGCAACGCGCGGGTTTAATCTAATTTCTTCCTCTACATTTTCGTTGTTTAAAAATGTTTCTTGTTTGTCTTGGTTTAAGCCAAAGTGTATTTCAATTTGCTGCAATGCATTGGCAACCATTTCGGGGTGGTGAATATCTATGTGATGGCGCAATAAATAAAGTGTAACGGCACGGTACATAGCACCGGTATCTACATATTTGTAGTTAAGTTCTTTGGCCAATTGTTTGGCCAATGTGCTTTTTCCGCACGATGAAAAACCATCTATGGCAATAATTAATTTTTTCACGGTGTTGGTTGTTTCTTTTTAAAAAAATCCGAGATATTGGTAACCACCGAAAACTGGTTGGTGCTATTTCCTAAGTGGTAATTTGCGCTACCATAAGAGAAGATAAACTTACTAAGTTTTAGTCCAAACCCCCAGCTAAAACCAGTAGTTCCGGCAAAGTCGGTAATGCCTAATTCACGCCTTCTAAGGTAGTTGTAGCCAAAGCGAACACGTAAATTTTGTCCCAAAACTAGTTCTGTGTTAAGCACCATATGGCTAAGAGCATGGTCTAAAAGGGTAAATTTTTCGGTAATTGGTTGGCCGGTTTCTAGGTTAATATTGTTGTTATTGCGGTTAGCAATTTGATAGAGTAATTGTCCGGGTTTATTTAAATGGTGTAAAACCAATCCAATTCTTAGCGGGTTATGTTTAAACTTTTTAGCAATGCCCAATTGCAAATTGGTAGGCATTGGTTCAAAATTATCTTGGCGGTTATAGGTTGTTATTTGCGAACCCACATTGCTAAGTACAGCCGCTGCAGAAAACAATTTGTCGCTGCTATAGTAGGTTGCAGCAATATCGGCAGCTGCACCAACAGAGTTGTAAACATCTAGATTAGAGTAAATAAATTTTACGGTTGCACCATAGCTCCAATTTTCACTTATTTGTTTTGCACCTTGCAGGTAAAATGCATAATCGCCAGCATTAAATGTGCCTAAAAAAGCGCCATCGGGGGCGGTACGGGCAAAATTGCCATAATTGATGTAGTGTATGCCTCCGGCAAGCGTAAGGTTGTGTTTGTTTAGGTGGCCTGCATAGGCAAAATTACCGGCAGTTATATCTGTAAAATAGTTAACATAGTTTAGCGACACTTGGTTGTTAAAATGTTGGTTTAACAAAGATGGATTTTGGAGTGCTAAACCCAAATCGTGCTCGGGTGTGGCAATGGCATAACCGCCTAAAGCGCCAATACGCGCGTTTGGCATAAGGTTTAAAAAGGTGTAAGCATCGTTACCACCAACTTGTGCCCATGTATGTAAGCTGTTTACAGCCAATAAAATAAAAAATACGGCCCTCATCTTTATTGCTACCAAAAATATAACATTAACTGTAAACCAACAATAAAATTGTTTTTATGCAAAAATGTTACAAGAAAGCGAGCGCCATAAATAGGTTGTATATTATCGATTTAGCCGCATAAATGGTAAAAACACAACCATTTTTTTTATTGTACCAACTTTTATAAACAAAAAAGCCCGCAATTGCTTGCAGGCTTTTTTAAAAGTGTTGTAACTACTAGTATCTGTAATGGTCAGTTTTAAACGGACCTTCGGTTTTAACACCAATGTAATCTGCCTGTTCGGTAGATAATTTGGTAAGTTTAGCACCAATATGGTCTAAGTGTAAAGCAGCAACTTTTTCATCTAGGTGTTTAGGTAATACGTAAACTTTGTTTTCGTATTTGTCGCTGTGGTTCCACAATTCTATTTGAGCCAATGTTTGGTTAGAGAATGAATTACTCATAACAAAACTTGGGTGTCCCATTGCACAACCTAAGTTAACCAAACGGCCTTCGGCTAAAATAATAATTTCGTTACCGTTAATATTATAAATATCTACTTGTGGCTTTAGTGTATATTTGGTGTTACCAAAGTTATTGTTTAACCAAGCCATGTCTATTTCATTGTCAAAGTGACCAATGTTACAAACAATTGCTTTGTCGCGCATTTTAGTAAAATGACGCTCAGTAATGATTTTTAAGTTACCAGTTGCTGTAACAAAAATGTTAGCTCTTTCAGCAGCTTCTTCCATCGTTACCACTTCAAAACCATCCATTGCAGCCTGTAAAGCACAAATAGGGTCAATTTCAGTTACTAATACACGGCAACCGGCACCACGTAATGATTCAGCCGAACCTTTACCTACATCACCATAACCTGCAACAACAGCTACTTTACCAGCCATCATAATATCGGTAGCTCTACGAATAGCATCTACCAATGATTCTTTACAACCATATTTGTTATCAAATTTAGATTTGGTTACAGAATCGTTTACATTGATTGCAGGCATTACCAAAGTTCCTTTTTTCATACGCTCGTATAAGCGATGTACACCTGTGGTTGTTTCTTCCGATAAACCTTTAATGTCTTTGGTTAGTTCCGGGTAACGATCAAAAACCATATTGGTTAAATCGCCACCGTCGTCTAAAATCATATTTAAGGCTTGTCCACCTTCAAAAGCAAATAAAGTTTGCTCAATACACCAATCAAATTCTTCTTCGTTTTGTCCTTTCCAGGCATAAACCGGAATTCCGGCAGCAGCAATCGCAGCTGCAGCATGGTCTTGTGTTGAGAAAATGTTACAGCTACTCCAGGTTACTTCTGCACCTAAAGCTTTTAAGGTTTCGATAAGCACAGCCGTTTGAATGGTCATGTGTAAACAACCGGCAATGCGTGCGCCTTTTAAAGGTTGCTGAGGTCCGTATTCGGCACGGATAGCCATTAATCCGGGCATTTCAGCCTCTGCCAAACGGATTTCTTTGCGGCCCCACTCGGCCAATGTAATGTCCTTAACTTTGTAAGGTAATGTGGTTTTTGCAGTTGACATATTTTATTGTTTTTTTAATACGCTGCAAATGTACAATTTATATGAATAACTTTTGCACAAACAATAAATTAATTTACGTTGTTGTACCTTTGTAACTCAATTTATTACAAAAAAACAATTTTATGCCATACCCAGAAATGTTAGTTGCGCCAATGCGCAAACAATTAGAAGACGTAGGTTTTAAGTCGCTAATGAATGCCGGCGATGTTGAAACTGAACTTAACAAAAAAGATGGAACTCAATTATTGGTATTTAACAGCGTTTGCGGTTGTGCTGCGGGTACTGCTCGCCCGGGTGTTATTAAAGCCGTACAAGGAGCTGCTAAAAAGCCTGCTCAAATGCTTACGGTATTTGCCGGACAAGAAACCGAAGCCGTTGCAAAAGCCCGCGAATTTACTGCACCTTATCCACCTTCAAGCCCAAGTATTGCTTTGTTTAAAAATGGCGAATTGGTACATTTTATCGAACGCCACCAAATTGAAGGTAGAAGTGCCGACATGATTGCCGGTAGCTTAGAAGCTGCTTTTGAAGAGTTTTGCTAATCTGAAATTTACAATTAAAAAAAAGCCGCATCAGCGGCTTTTTTTATTTGAAAATAACTCTGCGGTACTTTCTTGCCCAGTAAAAAACGCCAACGGCGTATAGGGTACTTATTGCAAATATCATGTAAATAGTTTTGTGCAAATATAATAACACATTGTAAAACTGCAAATTATAATTTTTTTAATACCTGTTTTAATGTGGTTTTTTACATAAACGGTGAGTTAATTTACATGCAGCTATTCTTAATCATATGTATTTCAATATTTTGTAGAGTTGTGGTTGCTTTGTAAATTTTTTACACGAAGATAAAAAAGCGTTTAAAAACCTAGTGTTAATGCAAGTTTAATCACTTATTAAAAAACAAACTCACGATTACCATTAAAAATCTGGCCGCTTTTAGCCAAAAACTATGCTTTTAGGTGTAGAAATTGTTTGGTTCAACCATTTTAATTTGATAAAAATGGTTTAAATTGGTGGTTACCATCTTGGTTAAGTTGCAGCCCGGGAGCTGGAAAATGCCATTTATCTACAATATTTCTAACAGCTTTTAAACCTTCTTTTTTGGTGTTTATGGCACTTAAATTGTAATCAAGCCCAATAAAAAATTGCCTGCTCATGGGGTAACCGGGTATAAAATCACTCATGCCGTAGCCTTGTACACCATAACCTGCGCCAATATTAAACCACTTAAAAAAGTTAGATTTAAAGGTATTTGGAGCAGCCTCATTTAAATTAGCTGTTAGCCAGTAAATATGTCCGTCATAATCTGCCGACAAAGACCAATTTTGAAAATTATTGTTTATGTATCGCCTACTAGGGTAATAACTCATTTTAAAGTTATAAGGCATTAATACCGGTACATTGGTTTGTGCAAAGCCGTATGCAACGCCTAATAAATTTGCAACTAAATCATCGGGGTTAAAGGCATACCTGCTAAAACCATCGCCTAACTCAATGCTTAACGCCCAGGTTGCAGGTAGTAAAATAGATGTTATATTGGTGGCTTTTTTGCTAAAATGACCGTACTTCATTAGCTCGTAAACTGCATGGTAATAAAAATACGATACATAAAAATGGCCAACTTTATCAATTCCAAGGCTATAATTATTAAAACCCCCATCGTTTTTAAGGTTAAACGGGTGGTAGTTGTTTTTCCACCACCAATTGTACTCAATATAAAAGCTGCCAATTTGTTGCGCTGTTATGCCTGCAACGATAAGTTTTTGTCGCGAAGCATATTTATTTTTTGTTTGCAACGAATCGGATTGAGCCCAAGTGCTATTGCCCCAGCACAAAATAAAGATTATTACATAGCGTTTAATAGACATTTTAAAACTGAAACAATAAGCCTGTGTTAAAAAAATTGCGTTTCGATTTATAAAACTGGCCACGTTCTTCAAACCCGCTTGTATAATTAACAACCCAGCGAATATTACGCATGTTGTTGTTGTGTACTTTTATACCCAATTGTATGTTTTGTGTTGAACCAAAAGCCAATTCTTGCCTTAATTTAAGATCGGTTCCGGCAAAAAGGCTTGCATATTTATTAAGTTGAACCAACTGTTTTTCGGCACCCAACTGCAACATGGTATTACCCGAGTAATTATTTGCTCCGTCAAAATCGGTGGTTTTAAAGTTATGGTTGTAAAAGAGCAGGGCATAAATTATTTCTTTTTGGGTTAAATAAACCAGTCCGGCCTGGTAGTAATCCTTAACATAATTAATGGCCGTAGGAAATAAATTTTGTATTAACGCATCATCGCTAAGGTGATGCGAGTGGTGCCCAAATCCGGTGCGCATTTTAAAATTACGGGTTAAAGAAATATCCAAATAAATATCTACCAAATAATCGTTGTTTATTATGGTTCCGGCATTGTTTGAACGCAACAAAGTAGTATACAACGAAGCAGCGGCACTTAATTGTGCGCTTATAAGTTTAGATTTTAGGTGTGCAATAGGAAAAATACCGCCCATAGAGCCAATAATTTCGTGTTTAGCGTTTTGGCTATTGGTATAAATGGCGCTAAGTTGGTGTGCACGTGTATCGGGTGTTAAAACAGGTATTATATGGTATTGTGGCAATACCACAATTTTATATGGCAGGCTATCTGTTTTAGCTTGTACATTAACCAGCCAACCAAACAAAAAAGAAAATAGTGTTAAACGCCACATCAACAGGCAATATTAAGTATTAAAAAGCACAATGGCACAATAAATTAGGTAAAAACCGCAATTTTATTTGTGTTGCAAGCAAAAAAGTTATTTATTTGCACCGCTAAAAAACGGTCCCATAGCTCAGCTGGATAGAGCACCGGTTTTCTAAACCGATGGTCACAGGTTCGAATCCTGTTGGGACTACCTAAACCACTGTAATTTTACAGTGGTTTTTTTTTAAACGGTAACTTACAACACCCGCTTAATTACCTTTAATTTATGCGTATGTTTGTTTTCTTGGCGGTTGTAAATGCCGTAGCTGTCAAGCTCATCTATTCTTACGCATCCGCTGGCATGAATAATTTTATTGTTATCTAATACCATGCCTACATGCGTTATTTTGCCCACTTCGTTTTCAAAAAATGCCAAATCGCCCGGTAAAGCACTCGTTACAAAATCAATTATTTTTCCGATTTCGGCTTGCTGGTAGGCATCTCGGGGTAAAAATAAACCGCCACATTTAAACAAAACTTGGGTAAACCCCGAACAATCTATGCCTAAAAAACTCTTCCCTCCCCATAAGTAGGGCGCTCCTAAAAATTGTTTACTAAGCGCAATAATGTCTGCTAAGTTTAGCGTATTGGTGTATTCGGTTGGTTCAGCCAATATGCTGCCAGGCAATAAGTAGGTTTGGCTATTATTGTTTTTTACCAACACATGCGGGAAACTGCTAACAACATAATTATTTTCTTGCGGTTTATGCAATTGTGTGTGCTGATTAATATTAATGTATCCAGGATAATTATCGGCAATAGTGGTAACATGCAGCCACTCGCCCTGATGGTTATGCACAATATAGGTTTCGCCAAATAGCAATTGGTTTACCAATTCACTTTTGCTGCTAGGTTCGGCACGCATGTTAACCAAACTTAATTGTGCAATTCCGTTCATAAACAAAGTTTTAAAATTTGTTCAAAAATATTATTCTTGTAAAACATTATGGACAAAATTTTAGATTTAAATTATTTAAACGAAATATCGGCCGGAGACCCAGCTTTTATTAAAGAAATGCTTCAGTTGTTTATAGATACAACTGCTTTGGAAGTAAACGATTTTGATGCTTTGGTGGAAACTCAGCAATGGGATAATATTGGAAAATTAGCACATAAAATAAAAGCCCCAATACAAATGTTGGGTGGAAACGATTTGTATAACTTGGTAAAAATCATAGAGGTTTATGGTAAAGACCAAACAAATACAAACGAAATACCTAACTTGGTTGCCAGCTTAAAAGAAAAAATACAACAGCTAACCAACGAAATAGCCCAAATGCTTACTACATTATAATTGGCACACACCAATTGTTAGATAAATTTTTGTAAAACTTTGAATTCCTTGTAAATCATCTTGCACAGGAGATATTTGTTGTATTAATTTCTTTCCTTTTTTTTATCTGTTTTAGATAAGTCGTTTAGCATAAAATAATTAGAATCAACGCATATTATAACGGTATAGTGCTAATCTGTATTTAATAGCAACCCTAATATTGTGCTTTATCAAACAACCGACGAATTAAAACAGTAATAACAAAAAAAGTTGGTTCAGCCATTTGCTAAACCAACTTTTTTTAAACCATTAAAATTTGCTTACAATTTAAATGGCGCAATGCTTTGAATATTTATACCTAGGCCAAAATTAACTGTGCTGTATTTAGCCAAAGTATAATCGCCATGAAATGTAATAGGACCCAGTTTTAATTGTATACCACCGTTTAATCTTAAACCATTGGCATTTCCGGTAATGCTAACCGGATCTTTTAAGTTTTGAACTTTTGGTTTTCCGTAATTTGGGTTTGTAACCGGGTCGCCGCTGTCATCGACAAATGTTACCGGATATGTACCACTTACATCTAATGTAGCTTGTGCGGTATTAAATTGTACTCCTAAAAATGGTGTTAACGGACCAAGTTTTTTACTAATTATTGCGCCCAGCATAAGTCCATTTAGTTTAAAATCAAACGATTGCGATTTATACTCGGCATCTGCCAAGGCACCGTTTGCAACTTCGGGTTTAATATAATCATCGCCCAATTCATAGCTGGCGCTTGCGGTGTTGTATACAATAATAGCGCTCATATCAAATGGTGCTTCAGCAATTCCCGGAATCCATTGTTTAAAGTCGTGCTTAACACCAATGCCAAATGCGCCTGCTTTAAAAGTTCCTGTATTTATGGTAGGTATAAACCTAACAATTAAGTCGGTTTTTTTTACTATGCCCACACATAGTTGTGCATTGGGTAAATATAAAAACGTGTTTACGCCTAATCCAGGGGGTAACTCAAAACTGCTAACTGCGGTATCTACAGTACCTAATGGTGTATTAAAACGCTGCATAACATCTACTTTGGTGCCAGGTTTATTTTCGCCAAATATTGTTGGCGATGAGCCCAAACTTGCACCACCTTGCGGCACCAAACGGGGCTTTGATGGGTCTGTGTTTAAACCCAAAGATGATAAATCGAAAGTTTGGTCTTTTGTTGGCACAAAGAATAAGCCTGCATTAATGGTTATATCAAACCCTACTGTGCCATGCGCTTTTGCTGTTTGGTACCAGCCATTGTTTAACCCACTGGCAAAACCGCTCATAAGTGGACTTAAATACCCATTAAATAATTTGTTGGCGTCGCTTACGCCACTGCGTAAGAATTGTGCAGCATCGCCTTGTGCCAATACTGTGTTGGTGGTTAAGCATAGTCCTAAGCCAATAATAACCAATGGTTTAAGTATTAATTTTTTCATGTTTGTGTGATTTAGTACAACAAATGTAGATTAAAAAAAAGTTAATAAGCAAGCAAAAAGTAAAATACTGCATTTGCAGTAGTACCAAAATGGTATTAGCTTTGCACGTTAAATTTTTGTAATTTGTCGTTTAGAGATACCAAAAGTAAAATAATTATAAAAACACCCGAACAAATTGAGGGCATGCGCAACAGCAGCATTATTGCTGCACAAACTTTAAAAGCGGTTGCCCCTTTTGTAAAACCAGGTGTTACAACCGATTATTTAAATAAAATTTGCGCTGAGTTTATGCGCGACAATAAAGCCACGCCCGCAACACTAGGATATTATGGCTACCCAAAAGAAACTTGCATTAGTGTGAATGATGTTATTTGTCATGGAATTCCGGGAGCCTATACGCTTAGAGATGGCGACATTTTAAATATAGATGTAACAACTATTGTAGGTGGCTATTACGGCGACACATCTGCAATGTTTACAGCAGGGGAGGTTTCTGAGTATGCCCGGAAGTTAATAAATGTTACAAAAGATTGCCTGGATATAGGCATAAAGCAATGTTTGCCGGGTAAGCATCTTAATAACATTGGTGCAGCCATTGCAAAATTGGCTCAAAGCCATGGTTATAGTGTGGTATTTGAGTTTTGCGGCCATGGTATTGGTTTAAAATTTCATGAAGAGCCGGAAGTTAGCCATATTGCAGAAGCCGGAACAGGTCCTGTTTTACAACCGGGTATGACTTTTACCATTGAGCCTATGATAAATGCCGGAAAAGCTCGTGCTAAAGTTGATAAAAAAGATGGTTGGACGGCCAGAACCATAGATGGTAAATTATCCGCACAATTTGAACATACCATTTGTGTAACAACAACAACACCTTTTGTATTAACTGATATAGACAACCAATATCCTATACCAGCCCAAATATTTTAATTTAAAACAATTATAATGAAATTTTATAACAGCAAAAAAAACTTTCTGGCCATTGCCGAAAAAGAATTGTACAGTTACAAAAACAGTAAATATGTTATTCAGTCGGCGCCTTACGAGTATACCTCATCTTATTTAAGTGGCTCTGCTAAAGGTCCGGGTGCAATCATAAGCGCTTCGCAATTTGTTGAATTGTACGATGAAGAGTTGGATCAAGAAAGCTATAAATTGGGTGGTATTTGTACGCTTGAACCAATGGATTTTAAAGGTAAAGTTAATGAAAAAGCCATTAAATTAATTGAAAAACATACCACCGAATTATTAAGCGATGGAAAATTTCCGGTTACTTTGGGGGCTGAACATACCATTACATATGGGGTGGTAAAAGCTGTTAAAAATTTTTACGATGATGTTCATGTATTGCAAATAGACGCACACAGCGATTTGCGACAGTCTTATCACGGAAATAAATATTCGCACGCCAGTGTAATGGCAAGGGTAAATGATTTGGGTGTACCATTAACGCAAATTGGCATTCGTGCGCAATGCATAGAAGAGTCTGAGTTAATTAAAAGCAGTAAAAACATTCATACGTTTTATGCTCACCAGGTGCGTAAAAATGCAAATTGGGCAAAAGAAGCTTTAAAAACATTAGGTAAAAATGTTTATATAACCATAGATACTGATGGTTTTGACCCTAGCATTGCGCCTGCTGTTGGTACAGCTGAACCAAATGGTTTGCTTTGGCAAGAAACGGTTGACTTTTTTAGAGAAGTGTTTGCAACAAAAAACGTTGTTGGATTTGATGTGGTTGAATTAGCGCCAGCAAAGGATAATATTCTTACAGAATTTACCATGGCCAAATTGGTTTATCGTTTAATTGGATTTAGTACTTTAAGTAAAAAGAAATAACATGAATAGTATATATCTTGATAATGCTGCCACAACGCCTATTCACCCGCAAGTGGTAGAGGCCATGACCAAAGTAATGCTTACAGAATTTGGAAATCCTTCTTCGGTGCATGCGCATGGCAGGGTAGTGCGCGCATTAATTGAGGATGCCCGAAGAAGTGTTGCTAAATCTTTGAATTGTGCACCCGGCGAAATATTTTTTACCAGCGGTGGTACAGAGGCCGATAATATGGCCATTCGTAAATCGGTTGAAGATTTTGGAGTTAAAAATATTATTACTTCTGCCATCGAACACCACGCTGTATTGCATACGGTGGAAGAGTTGGCTCATGCAGGAAAAATTACTATGCATTTGGTAAAGTTGTTGCCAAACGGACATGTAGATTTAGCCGATTTAGAATCTTTATTGAAAAACAATAACAATGCATTGGTTAGTTTAATGCATGCCAATAACGAAATTGGCAATTTGCTAGACATAGAACATGTTGGTAATTTATGTAAACAATACAATGCATTGTTTCATTGCGATACAGTTCAAACAATTGGGCATTACCCATTCGATTTGCAAAAATTGAATATTAGTTTTTGTGCGTGTGCAGCGCACAAATTTAATGGTCCAAAAGGTGTTGGTTTTGTTTATGTAAATGCTAATAATAAAATACATCCTTTTATAACAGGTGGTGCGCAAGAGCGCAATATGCGCGGTGGTACCGAAAATGTTTATGGTATTGTTGGTTTGGCCAAAGCACTTCAAATTGCTACCGAAAATCTTGAAAAAGAACATGCCCATATTCAAGGATTAAAAAACTATATGATGCAAATGTTGCAACAGGCAATTCCTGGTATTTCTTTTAATGGCGATGCCGCTGGAAAATCTTTGTATACGGTATTAAACGTTTGTTTTCCCGAAACCAATGTAGCAGAAATGTTATTGTACAAATTAGATATTGCCGGCGTTTCTGCCTCTGGTGGAAGTGCCTGTTCTTCGGGTTCAAACAAAGGCTCGCACGTGTTAAGTGCTTTGGGTGTTAATCCTAAACGTCCTTCGGTTAGGTTTTCATTTGGCTATCAAAACACCAAAGAAGAAATAGATTATACTGTAAATGTTTTAAAGAAGATTTTTAATGAGGCTGCTAAAGCCTAAAATATTATGAAAACTAACTACTTTGCTTTTGTAGCAGCCAGTTTTTTTATGGTAAGTGTTTTTGCGCAAACAGACTCATTACCTGCAGTTAAATACAAGCCTTGGCGCCACCAATTTCAAGTAGGTTTAAACATAAACCAAGCAGAATTTAGCGATAATTGGAAGGGTGGGGGTGTAAGCTCTTTTGCTTATGGTTGGTTTTTAAACCATACAGCCAATTACTTGCAAAAACGTACCACAATGAATAGCGATTTGCAGCTTCAGTTAGGTTATTTGCAAAATAAGGGGCAGGCAACCCGTAAAAATGCCGATCGTATTTTTTACGATTTTAAATTGGGTTATAAATTTGCTCCAAAATGGGATGTGTTTGGTTCATTAAACCTGCTCTCGCAATTTGCAAATGGTTTTGATTATGCCAAGCGCGATGTAAGAGGGCAAGATAGTTTAGTTTCTAGCTTTTTTGCTCCTGCCTATATTACATCTTCAATAGGTTTAGAATACAAAACAACCTCTTACTTATGGATGCGTTTTGGTATTGGAACATTGCGTCAAACATTGGTTTTAGACGAACGAATTTCTAATGCCGGCCTGTATGGTTTAGAAAACAAAGGTGATAAGTTAAGAAGTCAGGCTATTTTGCAGTATATCTTAAATTTTGATAAAAATTTAGCTAAAAACATAAACTTAAAATCGAGGTACTCGTTAAACTGGGATTATTTTAAAGCCGGACAGGTTAATCAGTTTGTGCATCTGTTTAATGCAAACCTTACACTTAAGGCAAGCAAATATATAAGTACAAATGTGCAGATTAACGTAATTAATGATTACGATATGGATAAAGAAACCCAATGGTCGCAAATTTTATCGTTAGGTATTTTGTATAGCTTAACTCGCGATGCGGTAAGGCCAAACTAAACTGCATGTATTTGGTTTAATCAATATGTCATTTAAAATATATACCAAAACCGGCGATGCCGGAGAAACCTCTTTAATTGGTGGCGTTAGGGTACCAAAGTACCATTTACGCATAGAAAGCTATGGAACTGTAGATGAGTTAAATTCTTATTTGGGCATAATTAAAGATACCATTCAGTTTGATGAAATAGAAGAAGTATTGTATCAAATTCAGGATAGGTTATTCACTGTGGGTTCAAACCTTGCCAGCGACCCTGAGAAGTCTAAAATGAAATTGCCAGATGTTATTGAATCCGACATTGAGTTTTTAGAACTTCAAATAGATGAAATGAATGAAGTGTTGCCCGAATTAAAGAACTTTGTGCTGCCGGGTGGTAATTTGGTTGCATCTTATTGCCATGTTGCACGATGTGTTTGCAGAAGAGCCGAGCGATTGGTGGTACATTTGGCAAGCGAATCTGAAGTAAATCCAATAGTTGTTAAATACCTTAACCGTTTAAGCGATTACCTTTTTGTATTAAGCAGGTATATTGTTTTTAAGCAAGGCGGACAGGAGGTTGTTTGGAGACCAAGAATTTAATAGCCTTTAACGAGCCTCGTAAATCCAGGCATCTTCATTTGTTTTACTAAATACCTCAATCGATTCAAAAGCATCGTCGCGGTTTGTAAATTTTTGAAAATATACCATGTGGTGTCTAAATTTTGCAGGCTTCATGGTATTAGCATAGTTATGCCCCAGTTTTTTTAGCTCATGCTTGTATTTTGCCGCATTTTCTTCTACGCCAAAAACACCGGCTATTACATAAAATCCGGCTTCTATATTGTTAATTGCGGCTCTGGCAACCATAACTTTTACATCTGTTTTGGTTTTTGTAACAATTTTGTTTGAACCAATGGCTGCATTTTGACTTAATATGGGTAAAGCATTTACCAAATCCTCCTTTACAGGTTCTTCATTGTTAATAATTTCTGGTTCTGCAATTGGGTTTTCTACAGCAATTTCTTCAGGCAAAATAGTACTAAATTCGTCTCGCTGCGTATAAAATGCAGCCAGATTTTTAATGGTAAGCGTATAATCGGTTGTTATGTTGTACTTTTTGTTTTCTGTTTTTTCATTGGTAGTTGTTGTTTCTTTGATTTTGTTGTTTAACAACTGGCCACCCATATCCATGGTTGCAACTTGTTCATGTTGTTGTACCGAAAACGGATTTTTATAAAGTAAAATTACAACATTAACCAATAACACCAATGTTAAAACTGTGGCAATAACCGGAAACAATTTATTGCTTTTAGCTTTTGTTGCCTCAGGTTGTTCTTGCTGTGCATTTTCAAGCAATTTCTTAAGTTCTTGCAGCGATTTTAAACGCAACTCATCAGCGTTTTCATCCTTACCGGGTGTTTCGGTTTTTTCTATGGTTATTTTTTTGGTAACAATAGGCTGATTTTTACACCTAACAGGGGTAAGTCCAAAAGATTGTTTATGGTGTTGTGAACCAACTTCTGCTTTAAAAACAATAAAACCGGGTTTTCCTTTAAATGTACCAAAAAGTTCGATATATGCTGTTTCGTTTGTCCTTAAAATTTCTTTTATTGACCCTACATGTTCTGCAATAACCTCTTTAGCTTGAGAATTACTTATTTGATAGTGTTTTGCAACAATTAATTCAAAACCATTATCAACTTGATTATTGTTTTCGGTAAATCGTATTTTTGTAGTTGGAGGCAGGTACGAATTTGCCACCGGATCAAAGCTACTGCTCTGATATTCAGGTGTAAAGTTGCCTAATGCAGCCATTGCAACCGATTTGCCTGCCTGCAATTCTTGCATTACCAAATGCCAAACCTTATATGTAAGTTGCTGCTCCAAAAGTGTTCAATAATACAAACACAAATTAAAGGATTGTTAACAAACTTGAATTAACAACCTATCCACAATTATATTTATTTGATTTTGTGGCTCTAAAAATATTATTTTTGCCAGGTTGGTGTTTTATACATATTGCTTTAGGCCACAACCTAAAGCTTTTTGAAATAGCCAACATTTTTTGTAATTAATTAACATACACTTACATGAATAGAATTTTTACGTTTTTAATGTTGCTTTTTTTCTTTGTGCAGGCAAATGGTCAAATAACCATATTAAATGCCGATATGCCTCGGGCAAACGACACTGCTAGGGTAACCACAGCCAGCGGTACCATACCGTTAAACCAAACCGGTGCAGATTTTACCTGGAATTTTGCTAACTTAAATATGGTTTCGCAAGATGTTATCAAATATCAATCGCCATTGCAAACGCCTTATGCTTTGTATTTTGCGCAATCATCTTTTGGCTTATTAGAAGCAGATGCCAATATCGCATCTTTTGCATTACAAAATCCTTATGGTTTCTACAGGTCAACGGCTACTGCATACGTTTATAATGGTCGCGGTGCCAGTATTCAAGGCTTGCCATTAGGTATAAATTATAACCCTCGCGATACCATATACCGTTTTCCATTAAACTTTGGCGATAAAGATAGTTCTAACTTTTTTGGTCAAACCAGTGTTTTAATTGGCGATTTAAAAATTAGTGGAAAACGAGTAAATGAAGTAGATGGCTGGGGTAAAATTACCACACCATTTGGCACCTTTGATTGCATTAGGGTTAAAAGTGTAATTACCGAAACCGATACTGTTGTATTTAACGGTTTTTCTATACCGGTTCCAAATAACCGAACAGAGTATAAATGGTTGGCTAAAGGTTTAAGATATCCTGTTCTTCAGGTTGTAGTAACACAAGGAATAGGTGGTGGTGGTCAGGCCATTACTTTTTTAGACAGAAACAGGCCTGAATTGTTTGTTAATAATGCTAGATTTAATGTTAGCAGGGCTGCAACACAAATTGGTGATACTATAAATTTAACAGATCAAAGTGTTGGAAACCCAACTGCTTGGCAATGGACAATTACACCAACAACTTTTCGTTTTGTTGCCGGTACAACTTCTTCTAGTCAAAATCCACGTATTATTTTCGATGCAAATGGTAAATATACCATTAAACTAAGAGTAACTTATAATGGCGGAAGCGACGACACAACAAGGGTTGATGTAATTAATGTTGTTGAGGGCGTTAAAGCAAACTTTATTGCAGATAAAACCACTACCGACCCATCTGTTGTGGTTAACTTTTTCGATTCAAGTTCAGGAAATCCAACTGCTTATCAATGGACATTTGTGCCCAATACAGTTTCTTTTGTTAATGCAACCAGTGCTACATCAAAAAATCCAAAAGTGGTCTTTAATAGCACCGGAAATTACTCGGTAACATTAAGGGTTACAGGTGCCACCGGTTCAAATACCATTACTAAAAATAATTATATTGTTATTTGGCCTACTTCGGTAAAAGAAGTAAAATCGGTTGTTCAACCTACACAAATACATATAACGCCAAATCCGGCTAAAGATGTTTTTACGTTGGGTTCAAACAAAAGTTTGGCAAAAATGACTTTACAAGTTGTAGATATTTTGGGTAAAGAACACGAAGTTGTTGTTACAAAAAATAACGATACTGAGTTTGTTGTAAATATAACAAAATTACCTGAAGGTATTTATTTTTTACGCGCTAACAACGGATCAGAGCAGCTAACTAAAAAGTTTATTAAGCAATAGTTATTTTTGCTTTTTTGCTTCGTTCCAATGCACATCCATTTCGGCTAATGATAGATCGGTAATTTTTTTCCCTTCTTTGTTAGCCATTTCCTCTATGTACATAAAACGCTGCAAAAACTTTTGATTGGTTTTTTCAAGGGCATCGTCGGCATTAATCTTTAGCTTTCTTGCTAAGTTTACCAAAGCAAACATAAAATCGCCAAACTCTTTTGTTGCATTTTCAGAAAGTGGATTTTCGCTTAATTCCTGCTTTAATTCATTTAACTCTTCGTTTACTTTTGCCCATACTTCCTCGCTGGTATTCCAATCAAACCCAACCTGAGCCGCTTTTTCTTGCATGCGCATGGCTTTTATTAAACTGGGCATGCCTTTAGCAACACCACTTAAAACAGATTTATTGCCTTCTTTTAGTTTTATCTGTTCCCAATTCTCTTTAACCTGCTCTTCTGTTTCAGCTTTAACATCACCATAAATATGCGGATGACGAATAATTAATTTATCACATAAAGCATGTATAACATCAGCAATGTCAAATGTATTAGTTTCGCTGGCTATTCTTGCATAAAAAACAATATGCAGTAAAACATCACCAAGCTCTTTTTTTAACTCGTTAAGGTTGTTGTTGGTTATGGCATCGGTTAACTCAAAGGCTTCTTCAATGGTTAAATGTCTTAAGCTATCAATGGTTTGTTTTTTATCCCAAGGGCATTTTTCTCTTAATTCATCCATTATATCAAGCAGTCTGCCAAAAGCTTGCATTTTTTCTTCTTTTGTATGCATTTTTTTAGGTGTTTAAAAATTCAACAACAGTATTATAAAAATCATTCGGATTTTCGGCATGTAGCCAATGTCCGGCATTTGCAATGGTTTTAATGGTGTAATGTGGGAATAATTTTGAAATTTCAGGAATATCTGAATCAAGAATATATTTTGAATGTTGGCCCTTTAAAAACAAACTAGGTTTGTTAAAAGTATCATTGCTTGTTATTTTCTTTATAATTTCATCATAATCCTTGTGCAAAACAGGTAAGTTCATTTTCCAGCTAAAGCTATCATCCGGGTTTCGTTCAAGATTCTTTAGTATAAATTGCCTTACTCCAAAATCAGGAAT
>VFQQ010000592.1_pt1 | contig 67492 bp, 56 predicted proteins | sample 3512341 | NCBI WGS metagenome assembly VFQQ01 (sample SAMN10412373, study PRJNA504923) | tailings metagenome | isolation source: Relicate 2 Philex TSF1 revegetated site | place: Philippines: Tuba, Benguet | collected 2017-08-29
ATCTTCTGATGCGAATTCAAACCGGACACGCCGGTCAGCAGTGCGTTACCCACGTGCGCTTTCCATGACTGGAGATCGTTGCCTTGAAGATTCGTGTGGCGGGATTCGCCATCGGCCTCGACTTCCGACTGTGCAGCATCGCTGTCGACCGTTGCACGACACGGCTGCACCTCAGGCAAGCGGCAGGCCAACGGGATGCATGGTTAACCCTTGCTGGCTGCACTCGACGCTCCAAGTTCAAGCCACCTGTATGGTTAGAACTTGCACAAAACCAGCGTGCAGCCCCGGGCCAGCGTGCATCGGTGAGAATTGCCGGGGGGAATCTTTCCCGTGCAGAACGGAATGACCCGGCAAAGCCGTTTCAGGACATCGAGCGCGGCCTTGAGCGCGAAACTGCACCGCCCGGTCAGCCGGCCGCTGCGCCATCAATGCTGGTGGCCAGTTCCATCAGCCGCTGTTCAGTGACCTCGCCCCGGCGGAGTTCGCCGGTCAACCGGCCTTCGCAGAGCACCAGAACGCGGTCGCAGAGGGTAATCAGTTCGGGCAGTTCGCTGGAGGTGACAATGATGCCCAGTCCTTCCCGGCAGAGACCGTCGATCAGCTTGTAAAGCTCGGCCTTCGCGCCGACATCGATCCCGCGTGTGGGATCATCGAGCAGGAGCACCTTCGGATTCGTGCGCAGCCACCGGGCGATGATGCACTTCTGCTGGTTGCCGCCCGAAAGGCTGACGATGGGGGCTTCTGGTCCGTTGGTCTTCACCCCCAGCTGCCGGATCGATTCGCGTGATTTCTCGCGTTCAACCCCGGTGCTGATCAGTCCGGCTCGGGTCGATTCCTCGAGGGTGCAGACGGTAATGTTTTCGCGGACGACCATCTGCGAGAACAGCCCGAAGCGCTTGCGGTCTTCGGTCACCATTGCCACGCCCGCGGCCTTGGCTTCCGCCGGATGCCTGAACCGGACGGCCTGTCCATCGAGCCTGATGGTTCCCTGCATGGGATCGCTGGCGGCGCCGAACAGGCATTCCATCAGTTCCGTGCGACCGGCTCCCATCAGGCCGGCAAATCCGAGCACTTCGCCGCGGCGAAGCTCGAAGGAGATGTCCTGCAGCCGCCATTTGCGCGCATGCCCAGGCCAGACCAACGACAGGCTTTCCACGGCGAGCACCACTTGGCCCCGATGCCGGCCATCTCCCAGATCGACCGATTCGAGTTCGCGGCCGACCATCAGGTGGGCGACTTCGCGAGGCGTGGTGGAGGCCCGATCGAGCGTCCGGATGACCCGGCCGTCGCGAATGACCGTGATGCGATCGGACAGTCGAAACACCTCATCCATCTTGTGAGAGATGTAGAGGATCGTCACCCCCTGTTTGCGCAGCCGTTCGATGACGCCAAACAGCCGCTCGACTTCAGTTTCGGTCAGGGCCGAAGTCGGCTCATCCATGATGAGCACATCGGTCTTGAGGGCGAGCGCCTTTGCGATTTCAACGAGCTGCTGGTCGCCGATGCGGAGTTCGCTGATCCGCGCCCGCGGATCGATCCGGCAGTCGAGCTGCTCGAACAGCGCGGCGGCCGACCGCTCCATCGCGCGGTCGTCCAGCAGGCCGAAGCGGCCCCGCAGCTCCCGCCCCAGGAAAATATTGGCGGCGGCCGACAGCTGTTCGACGAGGTTCAGCTCCTGATGAATGATGCTGATGCCCGCAGCCTCGGCGTCGCGGGTTCCCTGGAATGCGACCGGCTCGCCGCGGAGACGGATTTCCCCTTCATAGCTGGTGTAGACCCCGGAGAGGATCTTCATCAGGGTGCTTTTGCCGGCGCCATTCTCTCCGCAAATGGCGTGAAACTCGCCAGGGCGGACATCGAACGACACGTCACTGAGCGCAATCACTCCGCCAAAGCGTTTGGCGACGCCGCGGATATCGATGATGGGAACCGGCTCGATCATCCTGTTCTTTCCGGCGCCGTGCCGCTTTCGTGCATGGCGGCCGTCTCCCTGCCGACAGACTTCAGACGATGAATCACGATGAACGTTGTTTTGCGGCGACCCGTTCCATGACGGCCTTGATGCCGAGCAGGATGGCGACCGCGAAACCAACGGCGAGCGCGCTGTTCAGCTTGTTCTCGGTCGTCGTCGCCCCGGTGATCAGGCCGGCGAGAACTGCAAGAATGACGACGCTGATCCAGCCGATGACTCCCGGGAAGAACTGCCGACGGAACCCGCCGGTCTTCCGCAATTCGTTAAATGCGACCGCGAGCACCACCAGCGCCCCGACGACCTGGCCTTCAAACAGATCGGGCCGGGTCTTGAACGATTTCTCGACGGAATCGATCACCACGCGCAGGAACAGCGCTCCGAGCATCACGCCGGTCATCGTGCCGATGCCCCCTGCCAGCGAGCAGCCGCCGACCACCGACGCTGCGATGGCATTCAGTTCATAGCCCATGCCGTCGCGGCTGGGGTCAGCCGTTCCGATGTAGCAGGTATAGAGAATTCCGGCGATGGAGGCCGTGACTGCGCTAATGCAGTAGGCCAGCCACTTGAGGTGATCGGTCCGGATGCCGCTGAGCCGGGCGGCCTGTTCGTTGCCCCCCATCGCGTACAGGTGGCGGCCGACGACTGTGCGGCTGAGCAGCAGCCACAGGACGACCGCCAGGATGGCCCAGATGAGAACAGGCGACCACCAGCCTTCGCGCTGGCCGACCGACAGCAGCCATTCGTTGTCGAGCGTGATGGTCGATTTCGCCTGGCCATGCGACGTGGCCGTGATGTTCTGAACCAGCACTTTCGCGAGGCTGCGCAGGCCGACGAGCGAGGCGAGAGTCGCCACGAATGGCGGCAGGCCGACAATGGTAATCAGCCATGTGTGGAACGTGCCGATGAGCAACGCCGCGAGCAACGTTCCCCCGATGGCGACGAGCACGATCGTTGTGTCGATGTCTGTCGTCACCGGCAGTCCGCGTTCGGACTTGGGGGACAGCAGCACGATAATGCCGGCGAACAGCATGCCGCTGAAGGCGATGACCGAACCGGAGGAGAGGTCGATGCCTCCCGAAATGATGACCGTCGCCGCTCCGAACGCGAAGATGCCGAGCAGCGCCGTCGTCCGCAGGATCTTCTGCGTGTTCTCGGTCGGGCTGTCGAGGTAGGACCGGTTGAAAAACAGCGTCACCGCCAGGACGGCCACAGTCGCAATGACCAGGCCAATTTCATTGCGGTTGCGTCTGAGGAAGCCTCCCAGCCAGCCGGGGGATGTCTCCAGGTTGTTCATGCGACGTGGCCGGAAGTGAGCGAGGGCGCCAGCAGTTTTGAGTCATCAGGGAGGCTGACGCCCCCCGCTCGCCGAAGCGGTCAGGGACGACTCATGACGAAACGAGCTTGCGATCTTCAAGCCACTTCTTGAACTCGGAGAGTTTCATCAGCCGGGTCGACGGCTCCAGGATGTCGGCGGTGACCGTCGTCTGGGCGTCGGGCACAACGATCCGCAGTTCCGTTTTGAACATGTCGTTCTCGTCCGACTGGGCGTAGGTCGGGTACATCTCGTTGATCACGGCTTCGTTGTTCTCGATGAGCGCGAGCATCAGCTTCACGCCATCGGCGCCCATCTGGAAGGGGTTCTGCACGAGCATGACGTCGACGTTGCCGTCCTGCATGCCGCGAATGCTTTCTTCGGCGGCGTCGAAGCAGAACACCTTCGTCCGGTCGCGAATCTTGCGGTCGGAGACGACGCGGGACATCTGCGGCGTGTTGTAGGCCCAGATGCCGACCAGGGCGCTGATGTCTTTATGCCGGTCGAGGGCGCTTTCCACGTTCGACCGTGCTTTCGGGCGGTCGCCGCCGTCTTCCAGCCGCTCCAGTTCCTGCGACGCCGCTTCCACTCCCGCATTGAAGCCGTCCATTCGGGCGACCGCATTGGCGGCGGTGGTGCTGCCGACAAAGAACACATGCTTCAGCGGCGTTCCGCCGGCGAGTGCTTTCGCGGCCCGGCCCAGTTCCTTGCCGGCCACCAGATTGTCAGTGCCCAGGTAGGCATAGCGGGCGTCGCGAAACTTCTCGCGATTCATGTCGCCATCGATGGTGATGACCTTCACGCCCTTCTTCTGAAGCTGCCGCAGTTCTTCGGCAATCGCCCGGCTTTCGGGGTTGAAGACCGAAATGCCAACGGCGGCGATGTCGCTTTGCAGGTTGTACTGCTTCAGTTTGTCGATCTGGCCCTGGTCGGTGAAATCGGCCCGCTCGAATGCGACCGTCAGACCCTTTCCGGCCAGTTCCAGGTCCAGTTCCGCCTGCTTCGCGCCCGACTCGCAGGCGTCCCAGAACGGGTCGTCTCCGTTTGTCAGAATGACGATTCGCTTGGAACCAGCGGAGCCGGCGCCGCCTGCTCCGCCCCCTCCCGCATTGTCTTTCGGACAACCGGTCAGAACGCCGGCGACCAGCGCACAGCACGCACCCAGCACGAATCGACGCGAGCGCATCAAAGTGCCTTCTCAAAAAAGCGGCCTGGAACCCCCGAAACGCGAGTAGAACCCGCGATTCTGTCAAGAACAGCCAAGGTACGGTCGGGGAAGCAGGGAGTCAAACGGCGGTTGAAAAACGCCCGCGTCTCGCGCCCAATTGCCGGGTCGCCCCCTCATGAACCGCAAAACGAGCCCCCGCTGGCCATCGTTCGGCCCTGGTCCGCCGGTGCATTCGCAGCGCGAAACCAGTTCCGTGTTCATCCCTGAATCGGCATGCCACACTGAGCCGCCTTGGAATTCACCATGCCCCCCACCCCCACACAGTCTCTATTCTGCACTGGCGAGTTGTGTTCACTCCTCACGACCTGATTCGCAACTCCGAACCACCCAGGCTGCTCGTCAGCGTCCGGTCGGCAATGGAAGCCGATGCCGCGATCGGCGGCGGCGCTCAGATCGTGGACATCAAGGATCCGTCCCGCGGCTCCCTTGGCTGCGCGGGGCAGTCGGTCATCGACTCCATCCGGACATCGGACGTCCCCGTGACAGCCGCGGCCGGCGAGTGCGTCGACTGGAAGGATCAGTCGGTTTTTTCGATGCCCGAACATGTGCAGATGGCCAAACTGGGCCTGGCCGGACTCGGTCGATCAGTCGGCTGGCCTGCGGTCTGGCTGCGGGTGAGGGAAGCGTTCGACGCCGCCAGAAACCAGCCGTTGCGCTGGGTTGCGGTCGCTTATGTCGATGCAGAACGGGCCGATTCGCCATCGGTCGACAGTGTGGCCGCGAGGGCGCTGGAAACGGATTGCGTCGGCCTGTTGCTCGATACGTTCAGCAAACAGTCGGGACGGCTGTTTGATCACATCACCGAGAGCGAGCTCTGCAGGCTTTCGGAGCGACTGCATGCTGAGGGACGCTTTCTCGCAGTCGCGGGACGACTGCGGCCTGCCGACATCGAACGGGCGGCCAGCCTGCCGGTCGACGTCGTCGCCGTCCGTTCCGCGGCCTGCGACCGTCACGATCGACAGAATGGGGTGACTGCAGGGAACGTGGCGGCGTGCCGCGCGGCCCTCCGCTGCCAGGCCAATGCCGGGTGACGCCTCGTTCCTGACCTCGGGCCTCTCATTCCCACGGCGTCCTTCAGACGCGGCCTGGTCGGACGGTTGGCTTGATTGCACTGGCGAAGCAGACGTCAGCCAGTATCTTGGCGATTCCACCCTGGCCTGGAGACAACATGAGCGCCGCATTGACCTACGACCCGTCCGCCGCGTTGAAGTTTCTGAAGCCGGGGGCTCGGGAGGCGCTGGCGCCCCAGCTCGAGGCCGCCCGGAAGGAGGTCATCGACGATGTCGCGCTGCTGAGTTCGAAGGGCGCCGTGCCGGCGGACAAAGACCCGCTGGATGCGGGGTTCATCGAGTGGCCGGCCCGGTTGCTGGCGGGGGATGAAAACGGGCTGCTGCGAAAGATCGAAGACTCGGCCCGGCGATTTCGCGAACAGGTCGACCGCATGGTCGTGCTGGGCATTGGCGGCTCGTACATGGGGCTGCGGGCGCTGTTTGAAGCGGTGTGCCATCCCTATCACAACCAGCTCACGCGCGAGGAACGGGGGAATGTCCCCGCACTGCACTTTGAAGGAGACAACCTCGACAACGACGCCGCGGCGGGACTGCTCGACCTGCTGAAGAAGCATTGCCGGAACCCGCAGGAACTGAAGGAGCGGTGGGGCATCGTCGTCATCAGCAAGTCGGGCGGCACGCTGGAAACGGCGGCTGCGTTTCGCATCTTCCGGGAGGCGCTGGAAACGTACTACGGAGCCGGATCGGAACTGGCGAAGACGCTGGTGATTCCGGTCACGGGCGAGACCGGGAAGCTGCGCAGCATTTCCAACGCCGCCGGCTATCCCGACACGTTCCCCATTCCGGACGGCATTGGCGGCCGCTTCTCGGTGTTGACGGCCGTGGGCCTGTATCCCGCCGCCGTGCTGGGAATCGACATTCGCGCTCTGCTGCAGGGTGCGGCGGCGATCACAACGACCTTCAAAACCGCGCCGCTCGGCCAGAACCCGGTGCTCGACTACACAGGCATCTGTCACTTGCTGGAGCGTGACAGCGGGCTGGATGTGCGCATTCTGTCGACATGGGGCAAAAAGCTGGAGGCCTGCGGACTGTGGTACGACCAGCTGCTGGCAGAGAGCCTCGGCAAACACGAGCGCGGGGCATTGCCGCTGACAGTCGTCAACACCCGCGACCTGCATAGCCGCGGGCAGCAGCACCAGGAAGGAAAGCGGGACAAACTGATTACGAACGTGATCGTCGATAAGCCATCGCTGCCGGCCGTGAAGGTGCCGCAGGTCGCTGCCGATCGTGATCAGGACCAGCTCAACCGGCTCGGCGGCAAAGGACTGCCCGACCTGCTGTCGGCCGCCATCGCCGGCACCAACAAGGCCTATGCCGACGACAGCCGCCCCACGGCCGACATCCATCTGCCGAAGCTCGATGCCTACGCCGTCGGCCAGTTCCTGCAGATGATGATGCTCGCTACGGCGGTGGAAGGCCGGCTGATTGGCATCAATCCGTACGGCCAGCCTGGCGTTGAGGCGTACAAGAAGAACATGGGCGAAATCCTGTACGGGAAATGATGGTTCCCCGACGGATGACCGTGGTGGAGCGTCACGGACGGCTGCCGGGCGCGGAGGCCTCGGGAGACAGCGTGGCGTTTCGGCTCCAACCGGATGCGGGGTCGAAGCGATAGCACTGGATGCTCCCGTCGGTCGTGACGACGGCCAGCGTCTGCCCATTGCTGGAGAGGGCCAGGTCGCGGACAGCGCCGTTTGGCTGCTCGGGAGCGATCAACTGGTGGACGCCGCTGTCGAGACGAATCCGGCGGAGAAAGGCCGTGCTGCCGCTCGCGAGGACATGCAGGCCATCGCGCTCGAAAACCAGGCCGGTGCTTAACTGAACGCTCGGAACGCGGGTCAGCTGTGGTTGTTGCCCTCCCGACGGAAGCTGCCACAACAACAGTCGCGTTTCAGTGCCGGCGGCGGCGAGGCGGTCGCCCTGCGGTGAGAATGCAAGATGTCGCGCCGGTGAAGCCAGGCCTGCCAGTGCCGTCGGCGGCGCGGGCGTTTCCAGATTCCAGACGCGCACCGTCAGATCGCGACCGCCGGACGCGACGAGGCGGCCCGTGGGAGATGCCGCAACAGCAGTGACGACATTGCCATGCTCGCCGATCTGCGATGCCTTCCCGGTCGACAGCGAGACTCTCATCAGTTTTCCATCGTCGCAGCCGCCGACCAGCGATTCGCCATCGGGCACGAGAACGAAGCACTGCAGCGGACTGGCGTTCACGCGGAACGATTGCACCCGCCGGCCGGTCGCGGAGTCGTAGAGACGCAGTTCGTTGACGGTTCCCAGCGCAACCAGTGTTCCATCGGGAGCGTACTGCATGTCAACCAGAGCGCCGGCATCAATGCGGATCGTCCGAACAAGCGTGCCGGCGGCGGCGTCAAACAGGTCGATCTGACCATTGGTGTGGCCGGACGCGATCTGCAGCCCGTCCGGCGACAGCGCGAGGAAGCGGTTGAAGGCGGGGCCTGAACGGGCCTGAACGGGAAGGGCGAGACGACCGAGCGGCAGGGGAACGCCGCGTCCCTGGGCGACCACGGAGCCAGCCTCTGGCGCCGCGACAATGGCCACCGGCGCGGCGAATGGCCGACCTTTGACGACCGAGCCGGCCTCGGGAAGGACCGGCCGCGCAGGAGGAATCGCGCCGCGGCGGCGAAGTGCCGAGCCGGTCTCGGGAGGCCCGTCAACGCGGGGAGCAGCGCGAGTTCCCGGTGAGATCGCGATGGCGACGCCGGGGCGGACCGCGGAGCCCGCCTGCGGCAGGGCCGGCATCGTCACGCCCGATCGAATGGCAGAGCCGGCGATGGGCTGAACGAAGCCTCCCGATTTCAGGGCCGTCGACTGAAAACCGGGAAATTCATCGGGAGGGGGAGCCAGCAACAGTTCCTGTTCAGCGGCAACTTCGGCCCCCGGCTCGCCGGGCCCCGCGTTGAACCGGGGTTCAACAGGCCAGTAGAGCGTGATGAGCACAAGGCCGATCAGCCCGGCAATCGCGGCTGCCATACGGAGTTGCATCGCCCACTCCTTCAAGCATCAGTCGTCGACCGATCACCCCGGCGCACGCTGCCTCCGGGCCATCGATGGATCGACGTCCGCCTATTGTGCGCCCCGTCAGCGGGCCCGAACAGGGCCGAGCCAGATCCCCGACGCCACGAAAACGCGACGCCTCTTCCGTTCTTGAATCTGATTGGCCATTGGCGAAGGTCTCCAGGGTTCGCTGTACGCCGTCGATCGCAGGCGGCAGAATCGGTCTTCACTGAATCCGCTGCCGATTCAATCGGCCGTTCCCCCGCGCTGTTCGCTCCAGGTGCCTCATGCTGAATCTGTTTCGAGGGAGTCTGCTGTCGGTTGCATTCATCATGCTGCCAGGAATCGCGGTTGCGGCGGAGCTTGTTCTGCCTGCCGGCGTGAAAGTGGAAGAGAACCCGACGGACCCCGCGGCGACGAAGATCGTGTTGATCGCCGGCAGCAACTACTTCAAGCCGGGTGAGCACGAGTACATCGCTGGGTGTGCGGCGCTTGCCGACCTGCTGCAACAATCGCCCGGCGTGGCGCCGGTGCTGGCCATCGACTGGCCGACGAAGCCGGAAACGCTGGCCGGCGCGAAGTCGGTGGTGATGTTCTTTGACGGCGGCAAGAAGCACGGCCTGCTGACAGGCGACCGCTTCGCCCAGATTCAGGCGCTGGCCGATGCGAAGGCCGGCATCGTCGGTCTGCATCAACTGGTCGATTTTCCCGAGGGACTGGGGGAAAAGGGCCAGGGTCTGCTGGGGGCGACGTTCCGGAACGGCTCGTCAAAGCGGGCACACTGGGTGCACGAATTCAAGACGTTCCCCGAACACGCGATTACGCGCAGCGTCACGCCGTTTACGATTGATGACGGCTACCTCTGGAAGCTCGACTTCGTCCCCGAACGCTCGGGAGTGACGCCCCTGTTGAGCACGATCGGCCCAAAGGACAGCACCACAACGCCCGAGGAATCGGTTGTCGCGTGGGCGTACGAACGCGAGAACGGCGGGCGGTCGTTCACCTTCACCGGCGCTCATCTGCACGCCAGCCTGGGTGAGGAGGGCTACCGCCGGCTGCTGACCAACGCCGTACTCTGGTCTGCCGGAATCGACATTCCCGAGGCCGGCGCGCCGGTGCAGCTCGAGACCGCGCGGCTGAATGGCTATCTGATGCCCAAACCCGTGGCGGCGAACTGAACGCCGCGCCGGGCGATTTCAGCGAGCGGGGTTCTCGTACCAGATGACGCCCAGATTGTGAACTTCTTCGGTGGTCATCACATCGAGGTCGCCGTCGCCGTCGAGATCAATCAGTTCGATGAGGTCATGCTTGACGCCATCGACGCCGCTGAGGCGCTGGGCGGTCCACTGGCCCGCGGTCCAGGGCCCGGTGCACGACATCCACATCAGCCCTTCAGCCGGAGACCTGGCCTGTTCGCAGCTGAAGATGAGGTCGGGACGGCCGTCGAGGTCCATGTCCCCCACGGCGACCGCTTTGGCGATTCCTGTCGGTTCTGGCAGTGGAATGCGGATCGGCTGCCAGTCGCGGCCGGTGGCGGAGGTCCGACGCAGCCACAGGATGTCTTTCGGCTGAACGGCGAGCAGCACATCCTGCAGGCCGTCGCCGTCGAGGTCGGCCAGCGTCAGGAACATCGCCTGCTCCCCCTGCCCGCCGATGGCGTGTTCGACCCACCGCTCTGAGGCGGCTTCCGGACCGGGGTTCTCCAGCCATGCCGCGCCGCTGTGATTTCCCCGGCGATCGGAAAACACAATGTCGAGGTCGCCATCGCCATCCATATCGGCAGCGACGAGCGACATCAGCCAGCCGACGCTGCGCAGTTCATTCCACTTCCACGCGGCGAGATCGCGCGGGGCGGCCGGGGCCTGAAACCAGCCAATGGCGGCGTCCCGTCCTTTGCCGCCGGAAACGATGTCGACGCCGTGGCGTCCATCGACCTGCATGGGCAGTGCGAACATCCACATCATGCAGTCGCGCGACGCCGGGAACGTCTCCGTGGTCCAGGCGTTCGCGGCGAAACGCTCGGCAGGGCTCGTCGGCGCCCAGTGCACGTTGACCGACCGCGTCCGGCCTTCAGAACAGCTCACGACATCCGGCTGCCCATCGCCATCGAGATCGACGAGGACGGCATCTTCCACATCGCCGGCCGGACCGACCGTGACGCCCGGCCACTTCCTCCGCACATCTTCAAAGCCGGGCTGTCGACAAATGCGGACCTGGCCCCCCTCTTCCCATCCGGTGGCGACTTCCAGCCGGCCGTTCACTGTTGCGAGGCGAACTCCATCGGCCCCCTGGGAGGAATCATCGATGATGTGTCGCTTCCAGGGAGCGCCGGCAGGCGGCGCCGCCACGATCGCGACGGGCGAGCAGACGACCACGCAGACGGCGAGGAAATCGAAGGCGCGCATCGTCTGTCTCGCGAAAGGTCAACGACCGTTCCAGCCGACACCGAGTCGAAAACGCCGCTGTCACCTGGCCGCCACTCCGGCACCGGGCTTTTTCTGAAGCAGAAGATTGACCCCCTTCTTGTTCGAGAGAGCGATGTCGATCAGGCCGTCGCCGTTGATGTCGCCCATTTCAAACTGGGTCCCGACGCCGGTGTCGAGACCGGCGGCAATGGTGTGACGCGTGAAGACCGGGGGCTTCCCTTTCTCGCGTTTGATCTCGTACCAGGCCATTTCGCAGGGGTCGTAAGCGCCGGGGTCGTTGCCGTTATGGGCGAAGTAGCGCTTCCCCGTCACGAGGTCTTTCTGGCCATCGCCATTCACGTCGATGAACCACAGGGCATGCGTCTGCGACAGGGATTCATCAATGAGGTGATATTTCGGATCGCCGCTGCCGGTGTTCTCGAACCACCACACGCCGTACTGATGGGCGCTCGTCATCAGGAAGTCCATATCGCCATCCAGGTCGAGGTCGTCCGCGTAGATGTCGGCCCCGGCCAGCGGCTTGCCGTCTCCTTTGGTCAGCTTCTGGGGATGCCACTTCCAGACGCCCTCCCCGAGCTTCGCCGGCTGTTCGAGCCAGCCATGCCCGATGATGACGTCCTTCTTCCCGTTGCCGTTGACGTCGGTGACGCCCAGACCGTGGTAATACTTGAAGGTGCCATTCTCCATCGGGTTCCCCGGCTCGCTGATGGGCACGAAGTCCCACATGTTGTAGACGGCGTCGCCGCGGGGAATTTCAAGGTAACCCAGTTGGGCTTCGGGCTGCGAACCGCACACGATCTCGGGCCGGCCATCGCCGGTCAGGTCCTGGAATTGCGGCGACTCGTTGCAGATGGAGCGCCAGATGACATGCGACTTCCAGTGCCCGGCCGCGCCTTTGGGGTTTTCGTACCAGCTGAAGGGTTCGCCGGGAAATCCCGCGATGATGACATCCAGCCAGCCATCGCCGTTGATGTCGTACGCCCAGTTGCAGAAGGACTGGCTGTACCCGGCGCCGACGGGATAATCGCCGACGGGACGGATCTCGTGCATGACCCAGTCGGGCGCTTCGTACCACACATCTCCCGCCACGATGTCGGGCTTGCCGTCGTTGTTGATGTCGGCGATGGCGACCCCTTCAGAGCGGAAGCGGGCGTCAATCTGAACACGTTGCCATTCCGGTTCCGCAGCAGAACCGGTTGACGCCAGAACAAGGAAAGCGAGCGCGGCGGGGATTCGCATGGGAGGATCACACGGGGAAGGAGATGCCGATGCCAGAGACCGGCCGCCAGTATACGCCAGCGACGCCGAAATTGTTGAGCAGCGGCGGCCGACGACGTGGTTGTCTCGTGAACTGGCGATAGCGCCGCGTCAACTGTTCCAGAACCGTCACACGGTCACCGGGAGCTTCAGTGACGGGAACCTGCGCGCTGCACCGGATCGGACCACCCGGCGGACCCGTGCTCGCCGGGCGATTCGGCGGCGGCCTGCAGAACGCTGACAGCGGGCAGCGGGATGTGCTGCGGCCATTCGTGGACCGGGATGGTCCAGGGTGTGGCGGGAAGCGGCTCGTTCATCGGCAGAACCCAGGGCCGAATCACCCGTCCACGCTCGACAGCCGTCAGGTCGACCTCCGGATCGATCAGCAGCTGCGGTTTTCGACCATTCAGACTGCAAAGCACGATCGCCCGCACTTCAAAATCCCGGCCTGTGGACCTCAGGCAGGCCTCCCGCAGCTGATGGGCGCCATGCACAATCATTTCCGGATCACGGGCCATGCGCGTCAGCTGCTCGGGAGACATGAACTGCAGCAGATCCGTCTGCATGGTTTCCCGCGTCTCACGGTCGGTCAGCAGGAACCGCACGCCTGAGGTCTTTCCGCGCAACATCATCCGCCACGCGAAGTGGTGTCCCTGCTCGGTCCAGTTTGTCATCCCCGGATAGGCCAGGTGCCGGAGGGGAAGAAGGACATGCACCAGACAGTAGACGGCCGCGACAGCGAGCCAGACGCGCCGCGGCCGTGTCAGTTGCGTCGGAACGTCCGCACTGCGAGCGACGCGGGGGGCAGGCAGCCGCAGCAGGCGTCTGGGCCAGCCAGGCTCAAAAAAGATCGTCGTCGCGAAAATCATGAACCAGGGGAAGATGTGAATGTGAAACAGTTGGGCATTGACGAGGTGGAAGATGACGCATGCGACGTATGCCCATGCGCGGGTTCGCCGCCACAGCAGCAGGGGCACCACCGCGAGATCAAAAATCAGGCCCCCCCAGGCGAGCAGGTGAACGATCGGCTCAGTCGGCAGCCAGTTCCCGGCCACCAGTCTGAGATCGCTGGTCAGCAGGTGTGTTCGCATTGGCTCGCCGGCCAGCCAGTCGGCGTTGAGCTTTGCAATGCCGCCGAAGAAATAGGGAAGTCCGATATGCAGCCGCGTCATCCACAGGCACCAGGCAGCAATGGTGGAATTTTTGGCGATGTTGCCGTTCAGAACATCGATGGACGCCGCCTGATGCAGCGGCATCAGGGGCAATGACCAGCAGAGCAGCGCAAGCAGGTAATAGTGATTCTGGTAATTCGCCCGATCGAGGAGAAACACATATGTGAACCCGGCGGCAAGCAGCAGGGAAGCGAGCCGATACACCATCCCCAGAGAGACCAGAACGCCCAGAATCGCCAGGCCCGCGAAATGCAACTGCATTCCAACGCCGCCCCAGGGCCTCAGAAAATCGAGTCCCGGGTACGTGAAGTGAAACCTGGGAGCGACATACATCTCGTGAACACGGCCAATCCACAGGTAATGGATCGCCCACCCGGCCATCATCATCCCGAAGCCGAACCGGAAAAAAACAAGACTGGCGATATCGACAGGCGCGAACAAAGCAGCGCCTGCGACACCGCCAGAAGGGGGAGTCGTCACTTGTTCTGCGGCGGTCGACTGCGAACGGCTGACGGCCGCCTGCGGGGCGACGGCCATCAATCTTCCTTTTCGCGGGCCATTGCACGGGCTTCGATCAGCTTGTCGGCCCGGGTCGCCTTCTTCAGGACAACCTCAAAAGTGTTCGTTCTTCCGGACTCCACGACCGCCTCCATGACATCGATTTCTTCATTCAGCGCGCAGTCGCATTTGAAGCCCGGGCGGGCCTCGCCCATGGGGCGTCCCACGCGCACGCGGTGCTTGCCCACGACCGCGCCGTCGTTGGAATCGTAGGTGCTGAGGATGAACCGCCCGTTGGCGTCGCAGTGCCCGATGGCCTGCTTTCCGACGTTGGCGCTCTTTCCCTCGGCCAACGGCTCGAAGAACACCGCCACGAACGGAACTGGCTGACCTTCACACATCACGGTGCCTTCGGTCGCGGCGACGCTCTTTTTGTCCCGTCCATCACCGCAGCCAGATGCTGCGAGCACCAGTACGGCTGAAACGATGCAGGTCTGCCTCCGCAAGCTGTTCATCACTGCTCCTCAGATCAATGGAGAACCGCCGAATTTGGCGGCTCTCTGGATGCCATCCACAGACGTTCTGCCTGCTCGCGCCCCCCGGTCCGCAGCCACGTGCAATGCTCGTGCTCACCGGGCCGGCCGGCGCCAGTGATGGCGCCGGGGGGGCCGACTTTCCAGGACATGTCCGACACGAACCCGCACAGTTCCGGGTGAACCACTCGGCCAATCAGAACTCGCCCAGCGGCTGTCCGTCAGAGATGTCGTGCAGGTTGCTGTAGGTGGCTATCGAGATGTTCTCGCTGATGAACCGGACTGAACCATCGCACAGCACGAACTGTGCTCCGCCGACGTGGAAGCTGCCATTGGCATCGTCGTTGATGCCGTAGGCCATCCGCGAAGGACTGACTCCGTTGTTGATCGGCGCGGACGTGCGACCATTGGTGCGGGTCATTTCGTCGTCGCCACAGGTGAAGTACAGAGTCGGCCAGTCCTGAATGCCGGTTGAGGACGAATCGACGACCGGGTTGTTGTTTGTCGTAACGATGGACGACTCTCCGATGAGCACCACATTGCTCAGGCCATCGGTGATGTCGCGGAACAGGCACCCCCCCGGGCGCTCGCAGTTCTTCTGCATGGGACCGAAGTCGCCGCGGGATGATCCGCCGGCACCCTTGTAGTCGGTCGTGGGCCAGCCAATGGCGCGTCGGGTGCTGGTCGTTCCTGAAACAACGTTCCCAGGAATCGTCCAGGTGGCAGGCACAATGGCCGGAATGATGGACGAGGGACACTTGAAGGCCGGCAACGGCTGTTCGCAGCCGGGAATCACCGCACCGGTCGCCGGATTCCCGATCGAGATGGCGTAGAGTTCCGTGGCGCCGAAAACTCCCCACCACGGCGACATCGTCAGGCGGTTATAGGTCGGCCCCTGTTCCATGTAGGGGAGAATCGACGCCGTCCAGTTCACCCCATCGTCGTCGTAGGCAGAGTTCCCGCCCCAGTCCAGGCTGCCGCACTGGTCGGCGACAATCAGCATCGGCAGACGGCCGTAGGTGCTCTCATAGTTGTGCAGCGCCAGCCCGATCTGCTTCAGGTTGTTCTTGCACTGCGTCCGCCGGGCCGCCTCGCGGGCCTGCTGCACAGCCGGCAGCAGCAGGGCGATCAGAATGGCGATGATCGCGATCACCACCAGAAGCTCGATCAATGTAAATCCAGACGGTCGTCTTGAGACTCGCACGGCAGACCCTCCACTCAGCAGGAACAACGAACGTACGCAAACAGCTCTCCCGCCGGCGACGCGCCCGATGCAGGGAGTTCACAAAAAACGAACAGGCCGAACCCGCAGACCCGAGCGGTCTCGCCGGAAAGACTCAGCCGGGGGGATCGTCGCCGATGAACGTGAAGCCCTGATGTTGCAACTGTGAAAAGAACGTGAGTTTGCGTGCGGATTCTCCGCGCGCAGGACATTCAGCCGAAGGTGTCCTGCACGGCGGCGCCGTCGACGAACCTGCGGCGATCAGGTTGCGGAACGCCTTGGGGCGGCGTCAGTTGCGGGGCCGCTGCCGCGGGGCGCGGGCAGGAACCGGCGGAAGTTCATCCGCGGGCTGGAACGAAAACCGATACGGATCGTCCCACTTCCGCATCTCTTCCAGCAGCACCGCGCGCATCATTTCCAGTTCGCCAGCGTGGCGCGGATCGCCGGCCAGGTTGGTCTGCCGCGCGGCCGGCTGCACGCCGGTCAGCGAGCGAACCTCGGGCGAATGATGCTCGGGCAGATACTCGTCCGGATTCTCCTGCAGGTTGAACAGCTGCGTCTCGCGGGCTCCGCGATCGGAAGATTCGTACTCGATCAACTTCCAGTCTCCCCGCTTGACGGCCCGCATGCCCGGCTTGCCGCCGCCGCTATAGACGCCATACAGCACCTCGCGAAGCGTCTGCCGCTGTCCCTCCAGCAGTGGTCGGAGGCTGAGTCCTTCGTTCGTTTCCGGGGGCGAAATGCCCGCATAGTCGCAGAAGGTCGGCAGCACATCGTGCAGATAAATGTTGCCTTCGAGTCGCTGGCCCGCGGCAATGCCCGGACCCGCAATAATGAACGGCACCCGCCAGGTATGCTGATACAGGTTCTGCTTGCCCATCAGTCCATGCCGGCCAAGCGACATGCCGTGGTCGGCGGTGTAAACGATATAGGTGTTCGCCAGTTCGCCCAGTTCTTCCAGACGCGAGAGAACGCGGCCAATCTGGAGGTCGATGTTCTCGCTGCAGGCGTACTGCCGGCCGATCTCATTCCGGATCGACGCCTCGTCTCGCTTCCGCCAGACGCCGCTGACCGCCACTTCGTCCCGCACATCGAGATGGGTGTTGTCGAACGGATGAGCCGGCAGGTAGTCGAGCGGCAGCGGAGGCGCCTTCGGGTTCAGCGAGGGGGAGTGGTCCTGGTCGGTATGGTTGACGGCGCCGTAGCGGGCCAGCAGCTCGGGCGTGCCATCGCGCGTGTCGTGCGGATGCGAAAACCCGAAGTCGATCAGAAATGGCCGGGCATCGCCCGACCGCTTTCGCTCGGCGAGGTAATCGAGCACCTGCTCGGCATGCCAGTGGCTGCCAGATTCCGCTGTCGGGCCGCGTTTGGTCGCGTCGCGCCGCACTTCATACAGCCGGTTCGCCGCTTCGTAGCTGTTCCCCATTTTGCAGGTGCGCATGGTGGCGTAGCCGGCTCGACGGAACACCGCCGGCAACGTTTGCTGCTCCAGGTTCGGGGGACAGTTCTTCTCGCCCCAGGGCGCAATCGGCAGCCGCCAGAGCGTGCGGCCGCTCATGATCATGTGCCGCGACGGCGTGCAGACGGCGCCGACGTGGGCTCCCATGTGATACGCGCCGTCAATCACCATGCCGCGGGCCGCCAGCGAGTCGATGACGGGCGTTTCAAGAGTGGACCGGGGGTTGTAGAGCTTAAGGTCGAGCGGCGACTGGTCATCGACCAGAATGAACAGGAAGTTCGGTCGCTGGTCGGCGGCCGTGCCGATCTGGGGAGCGACCAGCAGAAGTGTGAACAGCCAGCAGCAGGCGAGCGGTTTCATGGAGCGGCGTCCTGAGTGCAGGGACATGGCGATCCTCGGCCTCAATGGCAAAGCGGCAGGCCGGACCCGGCAATGCCGACTTCGACCGCACAGATTACGCGCCCAGAGCCCGACTGGCGAGCAGCGCGGCCCGTCACTCCGGAAGATCGATCGCTGGAGAAGGCGGCTCGCGCAGCGCCCGTTGCAGCGGGCAATCGACCGGCGCTGCTTCTCCCTGTCGATAGCGCGCCAGCAACTCTTTCGAACGCTGGGCCAGCATCCGCCGCACTTCGCGGCGCTTCCCTTTCACACGGGGAATCGACATCGAGTCGTAACCCGTGGTTTGGTGCCGCATCCAGGCGATCACGGCCGCCTCGGCCCGGCGTTCGATCGGAATGCGCTTTGTCCGCGCGACCGTCCCGCTGCCGACGGGCGTCGCGTGTCGGGTCACCGCGCTGGCCAGCGCCCGGGCCAGTTCATCATGGCGGGAATGGAACCCCAGGTAGGCGACGACGGCTCCCGCGAAATCTTCCACATACTCGGCCTGGGCCCGTTCACGCCGCCGGGCGTCGGCCGCTTTGCGCATCGCAAACGCCTCAGTCGACCGCTCGGCCGCCAGAACCTCACGAAGCCCCTGAATGGTTGCGGCGGGAGCATACAGTCCGCGCGAAAAGACGCGTCGTCCGTGTTTCTCCTGAATCAGCCAGTAGTCGCCAGCCGCCTTGACGCGCCGGGTCAGCGCCGCATCGCCAGGAGGCAGCAACTGCCAGTCTGCCGGGACGTTGTGCACTTTGCCGTCGCGGGCCCGCACCATGTTTTCGGCTGGACCAGGAGCAAAAATCAGCTCAGCCATCGGTTAGAAACAGGAAGCCTTGAGTGGAACGAAATGACCAAAACCCCCGCCCCTGCGCAGGCGCCGGCCGGGCAATAATGGGAGACGCCGTGCGTCACGTCGTCGAGCGCGGGATCTCGCCATCCGGCATGATGGTCTCCCGTGGTCTTGTCGTCGGCGGTCCGCAAACCGTGGCCACCACGTCCCGCACGCCAATCAGCGAAGGTGCAATGAGCAGCTCCCCCGCCAGAAACCCGGCCGGGCTGCCATAGAAGTGAGCGTGTGCCTGCACCATGCGGAAGATGCGTTCCTTGTGCGGTGGAAACTGGGTCTGGTACGCCCGAATCGCGGCGAGCTTCACATCCAGCGTGTCGGAGATGTCGGAAACGAAGGCGCCGTCTTCAAGTTTGGCCGGCGTGTTGAGGCTCAGGGCGTACCACAGCTGCCGTTCGATGGTGTGAACAGGGTGCCCGTCGAACTCCGCATCCCATTTGGAAAGCCGCGCGTAGAAGATGGCGGCGTCGGTGATCTGCGACGCCTGCCAGTGATCGGGCGAAGCCATGGGCGTCTTGCCGAAAATGCCGATCACCAGCCGCGGACGATACCGCCGCAGCACGCTCGCCAGCTTGATCCGCGCCTCGTAGGTGTCGAACAGGCGGCGATTGGGCAGGTCGAGCACCAGCCGGAACTGCACGCCAAGAATTTCGGCCGCCGCCTGGGCCTCGGCCAGGCGCACTTCAGGCGCAGGGCAGCCCGGAGTCGGCTCGCCGTCGGTGAGGTCGACAATGCCGACGCGATACCCCTGCCGGCACATCTTCGCGATCGTGCCGCCGAGCCCCACTTCGACGTCGTCCGGATGCGCACCAACGGCAATGACGTCGAACGGTTCGTTGGAATCAAGTGACATGACTCAGGCACGCAGGGATCAAAAAACGGGGCAGGGCGGCGGCGCACAGCGGGAGCGTAGACCATTTGCATGGTCCTTGTGCAGGCGACTGGCAATCCGTCTTCGCTGCAGGATCGGGCTGCTGAACAGGACGATTGCGGCAGCCGGCCCGTCAGGGCGTCTGGGCGGCGCGCTGGGTATTGATGAACTGCAGGCTGCGGACCAGTTCCTCGTCGCGGGCCCCCATCTGATCCACCAGCTTGCTTTCCACCGCGAACACAAACGACGCCTGCCGGCCAGAGGGCGCTGCGCTGAGATAGTAGATCCACGTCGTCGGAATCTCCGCTTCCCCTTTCGGCCCCTTGATCACGTGCTTGCCGTCCGCAATCACGCGGAAGACCTTCATGCCTCCGTCCACATTCAGCTGTTCTTTAGCGCGAATGCTGACAAGACGATCCCCCAGCGAGGCCTTGATGTCCTTCTCAAACTGATCGAGGGGCACATGCTGTCCGGGGGTCGCCGCGGCGATGGGCGACATATTGCACTGGGCGATGATGCTCCCCTGCCGCATCAGCCGGAAGATCGCCACCTGCGGCGAGCCCTGCAGAGTGGCCTGGTAGAAGAACCAGTCCCGCGAATGCCGCAGGCGAATCCCCCACGGGGCGGCCTCGTAGACGAGGTCGTAGGCGTCGGCCCGGGCGGAAATCGGAATCGCCGAGAGAACCTTGTCGTCGAGGCGGCCAGGCGCGCCGAGCGGCTGGCGATGCGTTTCCACTTCCATCGTCAGGTCGAGGCCTGGGCTGACGGCGCCGATGCTCGATTTCACCGCGTACGTCAGTTTGGCGGCCGTAATGGCCTCCTGCGTGCGGCTGTAGGTGAGGCGACCATGCACCGTGACTTCACAGTTCGCTCCGTCGCGCTGGCCCTTCACCATGCCCTCGACGGCGACGGTCGCCTCCGTCTCGGTGACTGCAGACAGGCTGCAGGTCAGCGACGACTTCTCAATCGCTTCAATGGCGGCGAGCATCTGGCCCGCCCATTCAGGCGGCGTCCACGTTTCCTCCAGTTCCATCGCTTTCCCGGGCAGCAGGGCGGTCAGCGCCAGCGGATCGCCCGGAAGTTCGAGCAGGTCGATGGTTTCACGGGTCATGGGGGACGTCGGACAGTAACAGGCCACGCCTGAGGAGCGCCCCTCGGCGACAATCAACTGCAAATGTTGCGGCAGGGTGACGACCGTTTCCGCCTGCCCGATTTTCGCCGCCGAATCTCCCTGGGGGCTGACCACGGATTCCATCTTCGCCAGCTGAAAATCGCGTGCGGCCCGAAACGCGAGTGCATCGCGGCCACCCGACGGCAGCCGACGTTCCGTGAAGGCGAACTCGGCACGCGCCGTCATGGCGTGAGGGGCGGTTTTTCCCTGTCCCGCCGAGAGCACCGGCTTGCCGGTGGCCGTCACCCGCGTACTGACTCGAAACGCCGGTGCGGCGCTGTCCGCGGTGCGAAACGTGATGGCTTCCGCGTGCAGCGCGCCGGCGACCAACCACTGGAAGGCGGCGCTCAGCAGGAGGGCGGCGGCAGTTCGACAGGACATCGGAGGCTCCTTCGGCGGCAGGGTCAGCCGCGGTGATTCGTCAGGCGGCCCGCGTCATCGTGGCGGGCATCGGTAGAAAGAGAAATGTGCGGGGGCCGATGGCGCTGTCGCCATGACGGGCGCGGCCGGCGCGAAGCTCGCCTTCGGCCGACCAGTCGAGCCACTGATCGTTCTCAACGGCGAGCGTGCGGTATCCAAGGCGCTCGACCGATTCAATCATTTCGCCGGCCGACTGCGGGTTCTGGCGGGGCCTGACGACGATCTGCAGAACGGGTTGATCGCGGGCCATGATTTCCCGCGCGCCGTCGAGCACTTCCTGCTCGTGCCCCGCAACGTCGATCTTCAGAAACCCGACGTCCACCAGCCCGTCGTCGTCCAGGCGGGTGGTCGACACCGCGATCTGCTCGCAGGCGCTGGTGTCCACGACAGGTCTCAGCGTTCCGACATGATTCGCAAATCGTCCGGCAATGCGGGGGATGCGCAGCACGGCCTCGCCGCACTGGTCCGACAGCGCGCGGGCAAACACGGTGACATTGGCCGGCGCCGACCGGGTAAGCAGCCACCGCGTGGCCGGGTTGGGCTCGTAGGCATAAACGTGCCGGCACAGCCGCGAGAGGAACCAGGTGTAGGTTCCCGCATTCGCGCCGACGTCAATCGCCGTGCGATGTGGATCGATATAGGGAACGAGGCCTTGAAGTTCGGGCTGACCCTGCGGCCAGCGCCGCAGCGAGCGGGCCCAGCCGCTCACGGCCCCCGGAATCACGGAGCATTTCAGCCGCTGAACGGGCGTCAGCAACCGGCGAATCTGTTCCGATTCCTGTTCGCCCGAAGCCCGCTCGCCGACTCGGCCATGCGCCCCAGGCGGCGATCGGCGCGCGGCGATGTCGGCCTGCGGACGATCCGCGTCGCGAGGGCCCGATCGATCCATGATGTTCTCCCCTGCCCGGAATCCGCCCTCCGGGCGGACTGACAATGCCGGAAGTTCTAGACAGTTTCGCGAATCGCGCGAACCGCAGATTTGCCGGCCTGCCGATGTTCCAGGGGCGCGATCAGGCCGGTTCAATTCCCTCTTCCGGCGGGCCGGGGCATCAGCAGGTTGCCCCGGTGCAGCGGGCCCGCTGAACACGGGCGTCCCACAAAAAAAGGGAACGGCCAAAGCCGTTCCCCGAATTGATTCAAAACTGGGTTTCCGCCTCAGCGGGACCGCTGTTCTGCCTCATCCAGCTTGCGAAGACGCTCGAACAGCTTGGATGTCTGTCCAGTCGCGTCATCCGAACGGATCGCCGGGGTGCGGCCGCCCTGTTCGAGGGTAAAGCGGTCGACCTGACCCGGAATGAACGTTCGCAACTGCGACTGGAAGCCCATGTAGGCCATGAAGTCGCTCAGCTTCACCACCCGCACGCCGGTCTGGTTGGCTTCCTGCAGCAGCGCGTTCCGCTGATCCATGATGGCCTGAATCTGCGGCCGGCGGGGATCGCCCGAGGCGAAATTGGACGGATCAGGCACATCGCCCAGCACCAGGAACTTGGTGTTTTCCGAGAGCTTTGCCTCGGCCGGCTCACGCACGCCGTTGTCGTCCACTTCCAGGTCGACCTTCGCGCCGGCCCCGTTCAGCAGGCGGTGCAGCGTCTCGCGATCGCTCTTGCCGTCTTTGTCGAAGTCAATCAGGCCCACGAAGGCGAAGTATTCCGCCCGGCCGCCGGCCCAAATGGGCGAGTAAATCGGATCCCCCGCCGAGATCGGGCGGGTGCGGTCCTGCGACAGGATCTTGGCTTCCGCCTGATGCGGACCAAGGATGCGCGTCACTTCAATCGCGGCCTTGATGTCCCGCGCTTCCCGGCCGATGCCCCGGTGATCGCGGGAATAGATGCTGAAGGACACCTGCGGGCGGAGGTTGTCGAGCGAGCCAAGGTTGATGAAGACCAGCCCGAGATTGGCGTCGACGCTGACGACTTCTCCGTCCGCCACTTCGAAGCTCGTCTTCATGACGTCTTCAATCCGCTGCTTCTGCGAATTGACGATCCGGGTGAGCATTTCGACCTGCTCGTTCAACCCCTTTTCCGTCCGGGCGGCGTTCTCGCGGATCTGTTCCTTCTCGACCTGTTCGCGGCGAAGGTCTTCTTCGAGAGCGGTGATCCGCTTGTCCTTCGCCTGCAGGTCTTCATCCATCTTCCGGGCCTGCGCCTGCAGCTGAGCTTCCGACGACTTCTGCGATTCGTTGTGGCCGGCAACGCGGTTTTCGTACATCTGCTCCAGCTGGCGCATCCGCTCGTTGTTGACGGCCAGGTCGTTTTTCAGCGATGCCGCTTCCTTCTGCGAGGCTTCCAGCGTCGTCCGCAGCGCCTCGAGCGACGCCAGCACCGTCTGCTTGGCGTTGTTGACGCCCTGCACCTGCATCGCCTTCAGCACGGCCTCTTTCGACTCGTTCCACGAGTTCGGCCCGCCGAGCAGCGTCATCGCTTCGGTGTTGGTCGTCTGCAGGGCGTTCGCCTGCCCCTTGGCTTCGGTCGCCTCGTTGGCGGCGGCCGTCATCTTCTGGTTGAGATCCGTCTTGTCCCGATGGGAGGCGAACCCCCAGCCCAGCGACGCCAGCATAAGGACCGCCAGAATCGCGATCGTGATTTTCAGGCCGCTGTCGTTGTTGCTGGACGCCATGACGAACTCCGGGGGGAACTTCTCGACGGTGGGCCAAGGAACGATCGTCGGACCGCCCACCATTCGCAGGCAGCCGCGCGCGGCAACCGATCTCTCTGTTTTCGAACCAGCCGCGACGCAACTTCAAAGTCGTTCCGGCAGGCGTTCTGCGCGATACGATGCGTGCGACGGGAGCATTCGGAAGGACAAACAGCGTCTCCCGGCCGCCAGAAATCCCCGGAAATACGCTGCTACAGTCAGTCTACGACCGGGGCAAGGGGTGTCAAGATGCGAGTTTCGGGCGATTTTTGTCGTCCCGATCCTCTTGCCAGCCCGTTGATCGGCGACGTCACCGCGTCCACGGTCCCGCGGAGTCCGCCAACCATAGGGATGACGCCGCACTGCGAATGGTGGGCGACGTCCACGTCTCGGCCCCGTACGGCGTCGCGATTCATCTGTCCGTTCGAACGCTCCCGTCGCCGGCCGATCAGGAATTCACAACGCCCGTCAATTCCGCACCTCGCTTTTCAGCGCTGGAAACGGTCGGAGAAACACGTCCCGGGCAGGTGTGGGCGGTACCGACGGAGCAGGTCGCGGGCGTCTCACCGCCGCCAACCGCCTGCTCAATCGTCTGCAGCAATTGTTCAATGACCAGTGGTTTGGCCGCGAAGGCATTCATTCCGGCCGCCAGGCAGCGTTCCCGGTCTTCGAGCGCTGCGTTCGCCGTAAACGCAATGACGGGAATGAGCCCTCGACAGCGCCGCGGCAATCGCCCCGCTGCTTCCAGAAGCCGGATCTCGCGAGAGGCCGCCAAACCGTCCATCTCCGGCATCTGGCAGTCCATCAGCACGGCGTCGTATTCCGCACGCTGCACCGCCGCAACGGCCTCCAGGCCGTTGTTCGCGACATCCACCGTCCAGCCCGCCATCTTCAGCAGCTCCGTCGCCACCATCTGGTTGATTTCATTGTCCTCCGCCAGCAGCAGCCGCCCCCGAGTCGCATTGTCCTCAGGCACGTCCTCCGTCTCCGACTGGCTGACGGCCGTCTCCGCGAGGCACGCATCAATTTCAGCGACCGGCAACTCGCGACAGACCACAGGCGTCACGGGCGCTGATGTCGCCTCCAGCGGCAGACTGACGCGAAACTCCGACCCTGCCCCCACCTGGCTGACAACTTCGATCGAGCCGTGCATCAGGTCGACCAGCTGCTTGCAGATCGCCAGTCCCAGCCCCGTTCCGCCGTATTTTCGCGAGGTCGAGGCATCGACCTGCATGAAGTCGTGAAACAGCCGGCTGCGCTGCGACTCCGGGATGCCGATGCCAGTGTCGCTGATGCGGATTCGCGGCCGGCCGGTTTCCTCCTCGCATTCAATCGCCAGCGAGACTTCCCCCTGCTCGGTAAACTTCAGCGCGTTATTGACGAGGTTGACGAGGATCTGACGGACGCGTTCAGGGTCGCCCTGCACCCATTCTGGCACGCCCGGATCGAATCGCGAGGCCAGCTGCAGATGTTTGGTCTCTGCCACATGCGCGAAGGCTTCCAGCACTTCCCTGGCGATCGACTGCAGACTGAACGGCACCTGCTCCAGTTCGAGCCGCCCGGCTTCAATTTTTGAGAAATCAAGCAGATCGTTCATCAACCCCAACAACGATGTCGCCGAGGTTTTTGCAATTCGCACCTGGTGCTGCTGCCGCGGCGAGAGCCCTGTGCTGCTGAGGACATCCAGCATTCCGATCACTCCATTCAGCGGCGTGCGGATTTCGTGGCTGACGCGCGCCAGAAACGAAGACTTGGCGTGGTTGGCCGCATCGGCCGCTTCTTTCTGCCGGCGCCACTCCTCCAGTTGTTTGCGTTCGGTAATGTCGATCACGGTTCCTTCGTACTGGACGACCGTGCCATCCACCACGAGTGCCCGCGCGTTCTCGGCAATCCAGATGATCGAACCGTCGCGTCGATACACCTGCGACTCAAAATCTGTGACGACCCCGTCGCGCTGGATTCGTTCGACAAACTCGTTTCGCCGCTGCGGATCGACGTACAGCTGCCGGCTGATGTCGCCAATGCAACGCATCAGCGTCGCCGGACTGTCGTAACCGTAGATCCGGGCGAGTGCGGGGTTGACGATGACATAGTTGCCATCCGGCGTGGACTGAAAAATCCCTTCGACGGCGTTCTCGAAGATGCTGCGATAGCGGGCTTCCGCATTCCGCAAAGCGGCCGAGGCACGTTCGCGCTGAATGACAGCGTCGCTGACGGCTTCAGCCGAGTGATGCCGATGCGTCCCGCCCGGCCCATGCTCCAGCGCCCGCAGGCCCCGCTGGATGAGCAGCATCAGCGTCGCGCAGATGAGTACCCACAGGGACTCGATGGTCAGTGACTGTTCAAGCATGCCGGCCTCTCGCCCTGACGGCGCGCCGGCCATCGCTGGACGCCGCCGACAAACCCGCAAACTGCTGTGGAACCATTCAGAATGCCGGGCGAGGCGCCCCCGACATCCCGTCCCCCGAAACGTAGGACGCCAGCGGCCCCGGCGAGTCCTGCATGTCCCGGAAATGAGAATTGCCCCGGCCCGAAACGAGGCCTGCGACGCCTCTGCCGCCTGTAACGTCGCCGCCCTACACCGAAGACCACGTCCTCCGCGCGATTCCATCGCGCCCGATCAGAAATCAAGTACCCCCGACAGGATTCGAACCTGTGACCTGCGGTTTAGGAAACCGCCGCTCTATCCAACTGAGCTACGGGAGCCAGGGGCGCGAATCGCCGGCCGTCCGGTGGACCTGGAACGTCGGCCCGATCTGTGCAGACGACATCACTCACCACCGGAAGGGGGCGAAACGCCGCGGGGAAGTCTATCCACAGCGATCGGGACGGCCAACCTGAATGGCGATCTTCCGGAGTTTCGACCGACGGGGTTCCACTGGAACTGCCGACACGACTGGTCGGCGGACAGCGGCACGACATCGATCGATCGGTCGCATCCCGCGGGCCGGATGCGATCGTTGCCGCCGGCGGCTGGATGCGGCATGGCGGCTGGCGAACAGCGCCAGTCGCCCGGGGCTTTCGACGGATTGCCGCGCCGCTCATTGCCCGGGCGGGAAGCAGCAGCGATCGCTCGACGAGCCGGTGGCCCGGGCCGCTGGAGATCGATCCCGCGGCATAATCGACACAATCGTCAGGCTGCCTCCCCCGTTCGGGGATCGCACTGTTTCCATGTTGCCATTTGGCCACTCCTGCGGGCGTGCGTGACGCACAGTTTGCCTGCCTGAGATTCTCTTCCTCGTTGAGGTGTATCTGCTTATGCAAGCTGCGTCCGGAAGCGCCGACTCCATACTGATGCGCCTGGTCAAGAACGCGTCCGCAACCGATTCGGGCCTGCTCACGCCTCCGCCGCGGTCCTCCGCTCCCGGAACTCTCGCGGCGGCGCCGCCTCCGCCCGCAGCGCCGTTTCCCCGCGGCCCGCAGCCAGGCCAGGCCCGGCCCGTCATCCGCGAACCGATGGGATTTGTTCCGAAGCCCCCCAAGTCGCTTGCCGAAGCAGGGCTGCTGGAGTCGGAAGTCAGCTCGTTGATTCTCAAGAAACTGTTCCACCGGTCAATGGAAGCCGGCTTCCGGCTGTCCGAACAACTCGGGCTGAAACTGGCGGTCATCGAGCCGGTGTTGCGGCAGATGAAGGCCGATCGCCTCGTCGCCTACAAGTCGACCGTCAACGCCGGCGATTATGTCTACGAACTCACCGATCTGGGCCGGGAACGGGGTCGCGAACTGTCGCAGACCAGCAGCTATTTCGGAACCGCGCCCGTTCCGCTCGCACAGTACGCGGCCAGCGTCGCCGCCCAGTCGATCGCCCGGCAGCGTCCTTCACTCGAAAACATTCGCCGGGCGTTTCACGACCTGGAAATCCCCGAACGCCTGCTCAGCAACATCGGGCAGGCAATCCATTCGGGTCGCGGCATGTTCCTGTTCGGAAATGCGGGCAACGGAAAAACCAGCATCGCCGAACGCATTACGAAGTCGTACGGAGACAACATCTGGATTCCCCGCGCCCTGACCGCCCAAGGGGAAATCATCCGCCTGTTCGACCCCAACCGGCACGAGGCCGTCCGGGTGGACGACTCGGTCGTCAACGAAACCTTCGACGCCCGCTGGGTCTGCATCCGCCGGCCCACAGTCATCGCGGGCGGCGAACTGCGGATGGAGAATCTGGAAGTCAACTACATTCGTGCCACCGGCATCGGCGAAGCTCCGCTGCAGCTCAAGGCCAACTGCGGAATGCTGCTGATCGACGACTTCGGCCGCCAGCGCATGCCGGTCGATGAACTGCTGAACCGCTGGATCGTGCCGCTCGAACAGCGGCACGACTTCCTGCACCTCGAAAGCGGACGGACAATTCAGACGCCGTTCGATCAGCTGGTGGTCTTCTCCACAAACATGGAGCCCAAAGACCTCGTCGAAGAAGCCTTCCTCCGCCGCATTCCGTACAAGATCGAAGTCAAAGACCCCAGCGAACCCGAGTTCGTGAGGCTCTTCCTCGAAAGCGCCGCGAAGCTGAAGTTCGACTGCCCGGCGGAGGTCGTCGAAGTCCTGCTGGCGAAGCACTATCGACCCGTCGGCCGTTCGCTGCGGTTCTGCCATCCGCGCGATCTGCTGCGGCAGATCGAGAACCGCTGCACGCTGCACGAACTGCCCCGCGTGGTGACGGAAGACGCGCTCGACCAGGCCGTCGAGAATTACTTCAGCATCATGTAACTGGCGGTGAAGCGGATGTGGTCGGACTTCCGCGTTCACAGCCGGATGTTCGTGACCGCACACGTCGACAGACCGCAGGTTTCCCCATCCGTCGCCGGGCCGCCCCGCCCCGACGACCATCGATCACGTCGACTTGAGCGCGACCTTCGCCAGCTCAACGGCCGAGGCCACATCGCCCAGCGACGCCACTGGCACCAGCCCGCCCGCGAGTCGTCGCGCGAACAGATCAAGCTGGACAGCCGCGCTGCTGCGGTCGTCGGACAGCTCTTCGTCCCCCTCGTCGTCTCCCGCCTTCCAGCGGACCCGGCGGTTGCCGCTCACGATCGCCACGCCATCGCGGCACACGAGCTCGGCCGAAAAATCTGCGGGATACTCCGGCGCGACATCCGTCGGGCAATCGAACAGACGGGCCTCAACCGGCAGGTCTTCAAACTGCTTCCGGAACACAAGGCGGATGCGTCCCGCAGTGCCGCCAGGCTCGGCGACCATGACGGCCGACTGCACCACGAACCGGCACCAGTCGATCACCTCCGCCCAGCGTGAGACATCCAGCGGGGACGGCGACGGAATCTCGACCCGCAACGATTTCACAGGCCCCAGCCGCGTGGCCGTCAATTCCCGCACCCGCATCGTCGCGGCCGTGTATCGTCGACGCAGCTCTGGCTGAATCAGGGTCTCGCCGCTCGCAGCATGAAACGCGGCGGCCAAATGCTCCAGCGGCGATTCCCGCGGCGACACCAGGACAGGAATCCGGCGCTGGTCGGCCTCCCGGATGGCCCAGTTCCCCTGCCAACCGGCATCCAGAATCACCACCCCCTTCAGCCGCGCCGTCGCAAGCAGCTGGCGGACGTTTCCGGCGGGTTTCCAGTCAAACGCTTCCGCGATCCGCTCGCCGCGGATCGGGACAGGATCGTAAAATGACGTGACCACCAACCGGGACAACTGGCTGAACGCCGGCCGCCAGACGGCGTCCCACTCCGTTCCGGCCCCAATGACTCCTATCGGCAGCATTCGTCGTCGCGTTCAGGCAGGTGCAGTCCACCGGACGAGGCGTTCCGGATGCACGAGAGTAATCCGGCAGTCCAACGTCACGGAAGGGACATCCGATGAACACGCCAGGCCACTCGGAAGAAGTCGAGGTCTCCGGACACATCATCGACAGCCTGCTGCTCCCCAAAATCCTCGATCAGATCATCTCGCTGGGGGGCGAATTCCAGATGCATGATGTCCGGATCGGGCACGGCCGGAAGGACCCCAGCTACGCCCGGATGACCATCTCCGCCGACTCCCCTGAGCGCCTCGAGGAAATCCTCAAAGCAGTCGGACAGCACGGCGGCGTGCCCGTCCACCCCGCGGACTGCCGGCTGGAAGCCGCCGACATGGACGGCGCCTTCCCGGAAGGCTTCTACTGTTCGACCAACGAGGCATCGGAGGTGCGGGTCGATGGACAGTGGATCAAAGTCGACCTGCAGGAAATGGACTGCGGCGTGGTGGTCAGCGCCGACAGAAAATCCGCCCGCTGCGTGCCGATGTCGGACGTAAAACGCGGAGAACTGGTGGTCATTGGCCGGGCCGGAACCCGCGTGCACCCCACCGAACGCGGCCGGGGCCAGCACGACTCCTTCGGATTCATGAACAGCACGGTGTCGAGCGAGAAGCCCAAAAACGTCACCGTCCGCGAAATCGCCGCCGCCATGAAAGCCGCCCGCGACGGCCACGGCCGCATTCTCGTGGTCGCCGGCCCCGCCGTGGTGCACACCGGCAGCCGCGATCTCTTCTCGTGGATGATCGAAGAGGGCTACGTCAACGTGCTGTTCGCCGGCAATGCGCTCGCCACGCACGACATCGAACAGACCTTCTATGGCACCAGCCTGGGCATCTCGATGTCGCACGGCGGCAGCACGGAAGAAGGGCACGAACATCACCTGCGATCGATCAATCGCATCCGCCGGCTGGGAAGCATCAAGAACGCCGTCGATCAGGGCGTGCTCAAGGCCGGCATCATGTATCAGTGCGTGAAGAAGGACATTCCCTTTGTCCTGGCCGGCAGCATCCGCGACGACGGCCCGCTGCCGGATGTCATCACCGATTCGCTCGCGGCACAGAAGGCCATGCGCGAGCTCTGCCAGGGCGTCACCTTCTGCCTCATGATCGCCACAACGCTGCATTCCATCGCCGTCGGCAACCTGCTCCCCGCCCGCGTGAAGGTCGTCTGCGTCGACATCAACCCGGCCACCGTCACCAAACTCGCCGACCGCGGAACGTTCCAGACCGTCGGCGTAGTCACCGACGCCGAACCCTTCCTCCGCGTCCTCGTTGACGAGCTCAAGCAGAATCGCCCGATTTAGCCGGGCCGTCTCGCGGCCCGTCGCATGCCTTGCCGCCCCCCCATTCACCATTGAAACGCCGAAAGCCCGGCTTCTCCCCATCCCTGCGAAGCGGCGACTCCGGGTCTGACCCGCAATTCACTTTCAGAAGCCGGGCTTTTCAAGGCACAGCCAGCCATGCCGCAGTTCCAGAAGCCCACGATCCTCATGTGCCCGCCCGACCATTACGGGATCGAGTACGAGATCAACCCGTGGATGAGCCGCAGCCATCAAAGCAATCCCCAGTCCGCCCAGACCCAGTGGCTCGGGCTGAAAACGCTGCTCGAATCGCTCGGCGCGGAAATCAGGCTGCTCGACCCCGCTCCCGGTCTGCCCGATCTTGTTTTCACGGCCAACGCCGGACTCGTCTATCACGACACCGTTTATCTGTCCCGCTTCCGCTACCCCGAACGCCAGCGCGAAACCCCCATCGACGCCGCCTGGTTTCAGGCCAACGGCTTCACCGCCAGAGAAGTCGCTCCAGGCGACTTTGAAGGAGCCGGCGACGCTCTCTTCGTCGGCGAGACGCTCGTCGCCGGGTACCTCGTTCGCAGCGATGCAGCCGTCCATCAATGGCTCGGCGCCCAGCTCGACTGCCCAGTCCTGCCCGTGCAACTCGTCAACACCCGCTATTACCACCTCGACACCTGTTTCTGTCCGCTGAACGAATCGACCGCTCTCTGGTATCCGCCCGCCTTCGACGACTACGGCCAGAAAGCCATCACCGCCTGCGTGCCGAACCTGATCGAAGTCGACGACGACGAAGCCACGCGATTCGCCTGCAATGCCGTTGTCATCGGCCGGCACGTCGCCCTCAACACCGGCTGCCCAAAACTGGAATCGAGGCTGCAAGCCATTGGTTACACAGCCCACGCCACTCCGCTCGATGAATTCCTCAAGGCCGGCGGCAGCGCGAAATGCCTGACCCTGCGGCTGGACGGCGAAGACGCCGCAGCGTGGCGAACAACCAGCCCCAGGGCGCATTAAACCGGTTCGCTTGCGAACCGTCGCGTGCCCGGCCGCGGCACGTGGGCGAAACGCGCCAGCGCCATGCTCGCCCGCCCACGCACACCACAAGCTGGTTCACTGCTTCGGCGATTCCGCAGCCGGCTCCGGCAACTCCGTCAGCGGAAGCGAGCGAATCAGTTGCGGCAGGAATCCCGCCAGGGCCTCGGCCGAACGGACCGCCTGGTTCCGCAGTTCCCACAGGTCCTGAGCGCTGCCCGGCCGGCGGAACAGCGACCCCGCCACAGCCCCCCAGCGTCGGAATCCCTGCGCGGCAAAGATCGCCAGCGCCTCGGTCGGCAGGTCGGAGGTGAGGTCGTCGCTGATCGTGCGGACGGCCAGGAATTTCTCCCCCGCCTGCCGGCACACGTCGGCCACGGCAAAACTTTCAAGATCGACGGCGAGACATCCCGTTCTCTTCGCCGCCATCTTCTTCTCGGTCACCGTTCGCAGAATTCGATCCGAGTTCAGCAATGGTCCGGCGTGCAGGCCGCTGTCAGGGTCGGCCTCGAATTTCAGGTCAAACTTCAGTTCACGATCATCCGCAGAGCGAATCGAAGTTCCGACAACAAGATCTCCCTGAACGATCTCGGGAACCAGCGAGCCGGAGAAGCCGGTGGAAATCACCCAGTCGGGGCGATGGGCATCCAGCAGGGCGCGGGTTCCCCGGGCGGCCTGAGTGGCGCCGGGCCCGGTTTCGACGACTGCGATTCGAATATCGCCGAGTTTGCCGCCGCGAAACGTAAATGGTCCGCCCGTGTACTTGTGGACATGCTCGCACCGGTCGAGAAACGGAGCGATCTCGAGATGCAGCGCGACCACAACGCCGATGTCGGCGCGGGCGGTGTCGAGAGAGGTTCCAGGCGGAACTTGCGGCGGCGGGGACGTCACGGTCTCGCGCCCAAGGGCGGGAAAAGTCGGCAGCTCCGGCGTAGTCGCCGGGCGGGTGGACGCACGCTGTCACGGAGACGGCGCTGCCGCATCATTCCGCCTGGAACCTTCGTTGAAAAGCCTCGGCCACGCGCGGTAGCCGCGCAACCGGCGAAAATCGGATCTCGGATCGATCACGAGCAGTTCACCCGCGGAAGACCAGCGGCCGCGACAGACGACCTCGCCAGGCCTCGTTTCCGAAGGCGACCGGTCTCGATCAATAGCCGAGGAAAGTCTGACGCAGCCACGCGTTCTTGGCGCGCTCCAGTTCCATCATCCGGGAGAACGGACCCTGCGAACGACCGTAGCTGTAGTTGTACGTCCGCGCCGGACGGTAGGCCGAACGGTACGAGTAACGCTGGGCAGCCTGCACGTCGGCCGAAGCAACAACCGCGAAGGCAGCCAGAACGAGAAGAATCCGCTTCATGTGAGTCACCTTGGGAGAGAGGGGAATTTCCACGCCCAATGAATCGGAATCCCGGTCGGCGACCCATCGGCAAATTCTGCCGGGAAGGCGGGCAGACTGCGGCTTCCCGGCAAGACGAGCGATCCGTGACGGTCCTGCCGGTTCTGCGGGTGCGCCGCACCGACTTCCGGCAAGGCCTGCGCCTCGCAGCACCAGAACTGGCTTATTGGCCGACCGGGGCGTACCGCCGAACAATCTCCCGGGCGCTTCGCAGCCCGTCCACGGCAGCGCTCACAATGCCCCCCGCGTAACCCGCCCCTTCTCCCACCGGATACAGGCCCGCAAACCCGGGCGTCTCCCGGCTCGCCAGATCACGTTCAATTCGCACCGGAGCGCTCCCCCGCATCTCCGGCCCCACCAGCGTCGCGTTCTTCAGCATCATCCCCCGCGACTTCTGGTCGAGTTGCGGCAACCCGTTCGACACCGCCTGCGCCACGGCCGGCGGCAGAACTTCCCGCAAGTCGGCCGGAACGACGCCCCGCTCGTACGACGACGGAACCTTCTCGCCAATCGCCGTCCGGCGGCCCGCGAGAAAATCGTGCGCCCACTGGATCGGAGCCAGGTAGTTCCGACTCAACTCAAACGCCGCCGCTTCATACCGGGCCTGCAGTTCCACCCCTGCCAGCGGATGCTCACCGCCAAACTCGTGCGGTTCGAGAGTCACCATCAGCCCGCTGTTCGCAAACGGCGAATCGTGACGCGAATTGCTCATGCCGTTCGAGCAGAACAGCCCTGGATCGGACACGCTCGGAATCACATAACCCCCGGCACACATGCAGAAGGTGTACAGATCGCGCTCCCCCTTCGCCCCCAGCGAATAATCGGCCGCCCCCAGCAGGTCGAGATAACGCTCGTGACCATACTTCCAGCGGTTCACCTGGTCCTGCGGCTGCTCGATCCGCAAACCGAGTTGAAAGGCCTTCTGATGCAGCGGGACACCGACCGCCAGCAGCCAGCGATACGTCTCCCGGGCGCTGTGGCCCGGCGCGAAGATCACCGTCTCACCCGCAATGAACCCACTGCTCGTCTCGACGCCGACCACCCGTCCCTCCCGGACGCGCAGGCCTTCCACACGGCAGTCGAACCGGTATTCGCCGCCGAGGGCCTCGATCTTCCGCCGGTAGTTCCGGCAGATCATCGGCAGCTTGTTGCTCCCCAAATGCGGCCGGTGCTCGTAAACCAGCGATTCGCGTCCCCCGCACTCCACGAACGAACGCAACACCCAGTCGACATCCGGACCAGTCATCCGGCAGGTCAGCTTGCCATCCGAAAACGCCCCCGCCCCCCCTTCCCCGAACAGGTAGTTGTTCTCCGGATCATGCGGCCCGCCGGAGTCGAATAACCGAATCGCCGGCACCCGCTCTTTGACCGGCTTCCCCCGTTCGAGAATGAGCGGCGAGTACCCGCGGCCGGCAAGGTAGTGACCGGCCAGCAGGCCTGCCGGACCCGCGCCGACGACAATGGGCCGCTGCGTCAGCGGTTGCGACCCGGCCGGAGGATCATCAAACGTCTCGGGTGAAAACGCCGCCACCTCGCACTGGTCCGGCTTCTGCGCGACAGCGACTCCCTCGCGCGGTTCGACCTCCAGCGTGTAGACGAACCGCAGATCTCCCCGCGAGCGGGCATCGAGGCTCTTCCGCAGAATCCGCAGCCGGCTGAGATCATCGCGCTTCACCTTCAGCCGGCGCGCGACGATGTCCGTCAGTTCCAGTTCGGACTGATCAACGGGCAGACGAAGATTGGTGACGCGCAGGGACACGATGGAAGACTTCACCGCAGAGTCGCGGAGGACACAGAGATAGAAACGGCTGCTCGCCCGGAGGAGGTTTGACGCGGATGACAGACGGCGCGCGTTCGAGAAACAGTTCTCTCCGCGTCCTCTGCGACTCTGCGGTCCACCTGTTCTTGCCTCACTCCCCGCTTTGCAGCTTCGTCAGCCGGTCGTTGGCGTCCTTGTATTCGTAGTCGACGACGATCACCTCTCCATAATGCTTTTCCGCCGCCGCCTTGTCGCCGAGTTCCTCGCAGACGCGACCCAGGAGATAGTAAGTCTCCTTGTACCCTTCGGGATCATGATCGAAGTTCAGCTCCGGCAGGGCCCGCTCGAACTGACCGCGGGCCAGCGTCCCCTTCTTGTCGTACAAAAAGCATTTCCCCAGCGCGACGAGGGCCTTCCCCTTCATCCGGGGGTCCTGCGACGCCTTTTGCAGGTGCGGAATCGCCTGCTGCCATTTCTGAATCCGCATGAACCGCGTGGCGAGTTCATACTTTCGAGACAGATCCGCCGGATACTTCTCGACACGTGACGACAGCACCTCGATTTCCCGCTTCAGAAGTTCCTGCGCCATGGCAGCCGAGTTCTGGCGGTCGGTGTCTTTTCCGCTCGCGGCCGCCGCCTGCTTGGCCGCGTCCAGGTTCAGTGCCAGCTGGTCCAGTTCCACATCCTCGAGAATCTCCTGAATCGCCGGATCGTTCCCCGAGATCTGCAGCGCCTGCCCCAGCACCTCCCGGGCCGCATCGAGCTTCCGATTCTTCCGGTAATGCTCGGCCAGCTTGAGATACAGCCCCTTGTTCTCCGGCTCCTTGCGGATCGCCTGCTTCAGGTCGATCTCGACCGACTGCCCCGGTGCGATCGCCTCCCCCTTCCTCGCGACCTCCTTGTTCACCCGCACGTCGCCGGTGTTCTTGGCGTCGTCGTACCCGCCCCGTTCGATCGTCGTTTTGGTCTCCAGCGCCGCAATTTTCGACCGCGCCTGGCCGTTTTTCGGGTCGAGCTTGTACAGATGACGCCAGACGCCCGCCGCCTCCGTGTACTGCCCCCGCTCTTCCAGCACGTTCGCCAAGGCCGTGTTGATTTCGAGATTGTTCATGTCCCCCTGCCGCGCCAGCCCGTAGGCCCATGCGGCCATGTCGGTGCGCTCGGTCGCCTTGCAGATCTCCGCCAGGTCGACATTCAACCCCACGTCCCACGGGTTCAGCAGCAGCCCCTCCTCGCAAGCCCGGTCGGCATCCTCCCAGTTCTGCGCGGCCTTCGACTTCTTGATCCGGCTCCGCAGACCCATGATCTTCGTTTTCGCCAGCGCCCCGGCCCCGGTGCCGTTGTCGTTGTACTTCTTCTTCGTCACGCCCCGCAGGTTCTGGCGAAAACCGATGTTGTCCGGCACGAGCTTCACGCACATGCCGAACATTTCGATCGCCAGGTCCCAGTTCTTCTTGTTGACGGCCTCCGTCCCCTTGCGGAAACAGTCGCTCGCCCAACGGTTCTTGTCCTGCCCGGCTGCGGGTGCCGCCATATCGCTTGCCTCGATCGCTGCGTGTTCGAACTCGAAATCCAAGTCCCTGAGGATGGCGACCGGCGAAAGAGGATTCAATTCCCCGCCCGGACGCTCGTCCCATTCTACCCGGAACTCCCGCCGCCGCGCGGCCCGGGACATGCATTTCCGCCCGTCGCCGGATAGTCTGACCCTCAGTTCCAACGCGCCGTCGCTTCCAGACGTACAGCTCCCGGGCTCCCCTTCACCCCCGTCGTTTGCGCATGTCGACTCAGCCTGCCGCCAGATCCGAAGCCGTCATCAACGTCGAGAACGTCACGCACCTCTTCAAGCAGCATCGGGCCCTGGACGGCATCACCTTCCAAGTCGCCCCGAAATCGCTGCACGGGTTCGTGGGGCCCAACGGCGCCGGCAAAACGACCACCCTGAAGATCATCTGCACGCTGCTGAAACCGCAGAACGGCAAGATCGAGGTCTTCGGCTACAACGTCCGCGACGACGTCAAAGCCATCCGCCGCCGCATCGGCTACATGCCCGACCACTTCAGCATGTACAAGCAGATGACGGTCTTCGAGTACCTCGACTTCTTCGCCGCCGCCTACGGCTTCTCTCTCAAGGACCGCGACCGCATCGTGGCCGATGTGCTGGCCCTCACCGACATGGACGGCCGCAAAGACGACCTCATCCAGGGCCTCTCCCGCGGCATGCAGCAGCGCGTCAGCCTTGCCCGCGTGCTGGTCAACGACCCGGACCTGCTGCTGCTTGACGAACCGGCCTCCGGTCTCGACCCCCGCGCCCGCATCGAACTCATGGAAATCCTCCGCGAGCTGCGGCGGATGGGAAAAACAATCTTCATTTCCAGCCACATCCTCAGCGAACTGGCCGAGCTCTGCGACAGCGTGACGATCGTCGACCGCGGCAAAACGAAATATTCGGGTCCCATGGACGCCCTGCTGGAAACAACCTCGGAAAACCCGGTCTACCGGCTGCGCGTCGAAACGCAAAATGGTGAGGCCGACGGATACATCGACACCCTCAAGGCCATCGGCGGCGTGCTGAGCGTCGACCCGATCGAAGGCCGGCCCGAATACCGCATCGCGATTGACCCGGCGAAGACAGACGCCAACGGCCTGCTCCGCGCCCTACTCGATAAAAGCATCCCGATCGCCAGCTTCAGCAAGGACCAGCGGCATCTGAACGAAGCGTTTATGGATTTGACGGAACGAGGCGTCAGAACGTAGGACCGATCGTCGCCCCAGCGTCAGGCTTCTACAGGCAGAATCTCCGCAAGCTGCGCAGCGAGTTCTGGGACGTGCACCGTCGCCACCTGCCACATGCGGTCATGCTCGACGTTGCCGTACTCATGGACCAGTATGTGTCGCAGACCTGAAATCTTCTTCCATGGAACGTGGGGATGGAGGCTCCACGTTTCTTTCGAGAGCTTTGAGCAGGCCTCTCCAACGATCTGCACCTTGCGCTCGATCGCTGCCTGCAGAATTTCATCTCCCAAATAGGCCGTCACGCTTCTGCCGGCCAGGAAACGCTCAACTGCCCGGCACGCATCGAGCATATCCCAGAGCAGGGATGCGTCCCGTTCAGGAAGCGGCATACACAACCCGCTTGTCTCGCAGAATCGCCTTGCGCCGGAACGGATTCACGAGGCTCCGTTCTTCGACAATGTCGACGTCGCGCCCAAACAGCGTCACCAGCTCGTCCGCCAGTTCTCCAATGTCCAGAAGATCCCAGGGGGCATCTGGCTCGAACGTAACGAGCACGTCGACATCGCTTTCGGAGTGCATGTCACCGCGGGCAGCAGAGCCAAACAGCGAGAGCTCCTGCACCCGCCACTTTTGGCAAAGCGCCGTGAGTCGCTCATCGCACAGTTCTGTTGCGAGGGGGTGAGACATGATCGATCCGATGGGCCGGTTGCAAGTTTACCGTCCAGTTCCCCTGTGTGTCACTTCGTGAAGTCGAAGCCGGCAACTCCGTCTACGATCAACCGTTCATACCCTGCACCGGCCCGCCCCCCATGTCAGCCACCGCCTCCCCGGCTCCCCGCACCATTCACTTCCAGAACCTCGATGAAATTCTCGCCGATTGCCAGCACCTCGCGGCCGAACCCTGCACCACGTTCGGCAACTGGTCGCTGGCGCAGATCGTCAGTCACCTGGCCAAAGGCATCGACTGCACCTACGACGGCTTTGATTTCCAGGTCAACTGGTTCGTGCGGACGTTTGTGGGGCGGATCGCGCTCTGGCGATTCCTGAAGAAAGGGATGCCCCGCGGCATTCGGGTTCCCAGCACCGCCGTCCGACTGCTGCCGGGCGCCGATGCCGAACTCACGGCCGCGCTGGAGCATCTCCGGACGTCGCTCGAACGCCTGAAACGCGAACCACCCACGCAGCCGCATCCCGTTTTCGGCCGGTTGTCGCACGAACAGGCCAAACGACTCATGTTGCGCCACGCGGAACTGCACCTGAGTCTCGTCCGGCCCACTGCGGATCGCCCCGTCACCGCGTAACGCCCCCTCCGCGGCTCATTCTTTGAGTCGCCCAGAATCGCCCCGATCCGATACCCCGCTTCCACCACCCGGCGTTCCGACACCTTCCCGCCGCGCTTCAGGTAATCTTCCGTCACCGTGCAGGCCATGCTGTCGGCCGGGGCACCGCTCGATTCGAGCGCCCGGAGGAACGCCAGAATTTCAGCGTCGTAAACGTACTCTTTCGCCAGCTCGAAACTCTCCACCTGCCAGTCGGTTGACGTGAGTTTCTGAATTGCGGCTTCTCCGACGGCGGACAGCTCCGGGTCAGCCATCATCGCCACGGCACGGTTCTTCATCTCCACCACCTGCCCACGCGACCCGAGAAAACTGTCCCACAGCGAGTGCAGGTTGCCGCGCTGAGTCACCTTCACGAGGTTGCCGCCGCGATCTCCCTCTCCGAGGTTCGGAAACAGCTTCTGCGAGAACATCGCCGTCGAGTGGCAGGGCTGATGGATGTCGCCAATCACATGAAACAGCCAGCAGAACGCCACCGCCCGGTCCGCCGCGGGCGAGTTCGAGTCGAGCGCCGTCGCCTGTGCCAGCGCAATCGCCTGCAGCGCGTTTAGGTCGTTCGGGTTTGCGACGACAGAGGGAACCTTCGACTCCATGTTGAGCGTCAGCTTCTTTTCCATCGCCGCCCGGTCCGCATCCGTCAGAAACAGCGGGATGTCCTGATAATGCCACGGGCCGCGGTGATACTTGTCCCGATCGGCCCCCTTGAAGTCGCGCGCCAGGTCGGGCCAGACAGAGCACTGCTGGACGATCCATTCCCCTTCCAGTTCCGGCGGCACATCAGCCGGCATCTTCGATCGAAAATCCTGCTCGAACCGCGGATGCTGCCGCAGAATCTCAACCAGCGTCGTCTGCTGAGAGGGCGTCAGGCGGCGAAAGGCGATCGACGCAATGATCTTGTGGCCGCAGTCCCACCAGCCCTGCGCCGGCATTCCGACCAGACAGACCAAGAGCAGAGTCGCCACACGGACGGGGGACAGCATCCAGTTCGTCACTTCACGTTCTCCCGACGGCAGTGCGCAGCCAGCGTCATTCGGCGTTCGTTCAGCCGGCGCAAAGGGGGCGTTGCGGCAATCCGCGTCGGCAAAATAGCGACGCTCTGCCCGGCGTGCAGTCGCTGCGCCCCGGGAATGACCCGCCTCCACAGGAAGTTCGCAACCCCTTCACAAAGGGTTAACAAACGGGCCTAGAGTGTGCGGCCATCTGCATCAATGCCGCACACTTTTCGTTCTTCGTTTTCTTTGTTGAGGGGAGTCCGTCCACCATGTCATCGCCAGTCAAGCAGCCCCGCTCGCGCGGCTTCACGCTCATCGAACTGCTGGTCGTCATTGCGATCATCGCCATTCTCATCGCCCTGCTGCTGCCGGCCGTTCAACAGGCGCGCGAAGCCGCCCGCCGCACTCAGTGTCGCAACAACATGAAGCAGATCGGGCTGGCGATTCACAACTATCACGACACCCATCGCGTGTTCCCCTACGCCTGGGGTTCCGTGCAGGAAACGTGGTCGGCGTTGATCATGCCTTACATCGACCAGGGCCCGCTCTACAACACGCTCGTCTGGAGCCCGACGCCCAACAACACGTGGGCCGGCCTGACCCCCACCGATCCGACCTGGCCCAACCGCGTCGCGTGCGGCGTCCCCGTCTCCGTCCTGCGGTGTCCCAGCCTGCCGATTGCCGATTCCTTCCTCGATTCCGGCATCCCTGACCGCAGGCCCGCCAGCTACCGCGTCGTGACCGGCTCGCTCATCGCCTCGGACGACAACAGCACCCGGCCGGCCCCCTACAACACCGCCGAGTTCACATCCCTCGAGTTCTCGCCCGGCCGGCATCCCGGCGTCAATGGCATGATGGTCGGCGCCGGCAGCACCAGCATGCGCGATGTCACCGATGGATCCTCCAACACGCTGATGGTCGGTGAATCACGCACCGAACCAACCTACTCGAAGGACGGCCAGGGAATGGACTTCTGGAACTTCTTCATCCCGCAGATCTGGGACACCGGCACCAACCGCTGCTGGTCCGCAGGCAACGGCAGCGGAACCGAACACTCGGAGGCCGCCGGCTCGACGCTGGTCAAACTCAACGCCCGCCTCGATCCCTCCGTTCACGGCGTGCTGATGGAAATCAGCTTCGGCAGCTACCACACCGGCGGCGCCTTCTTCACCATGGGCGATGGCTCGGTGAAGTTCATTTCCGACTCGATCGATGGAGTCCTGTATCAGGGTCTGGGATCGCGGAACGGCGGCGAGATCGTCGGCGAGTTCTAATCCGCCAACCTCTCGACGACTCGTTCCCAATGCCGATCCCTTCCCGACCGACTGCCCCGACCATGACCCGACTTCCACTGATCGCGTTCGCCCTGCAGCTGGTCATCTCCGGCTGTGCCGGCCCCGCCGCCGACTACGGCGGACTCAACCTCGTCAACGTCTCCGGAACCATCACGCTCGACGGGCAGCCGCTGCCCGGGGCCGTCGTCACGTTCGACGCCCCGGACGGGCAGTTCTCGTACGGCATGACCGACAGCAGCGGCGGGTATTCGCTGCAGATCGATTCCGAGCAGAAGGGAGTCACCCCCGGCGAGAAGACCGTGCGCATCAGCACCACCCGGAAAATCCTCGGACTGAACAGCGAGGAAGGGGAAGAAGATTCCCCCGCCGACCGCTCCGCCGGCGAGAAAGTCCCCGCCCGGTACAACAAGTCCTCCGAACTGCAGATCACCGTCGCACCGGAAAAGACCCGGTACGACTTCGACCTGCAGTCGAAGTAACTCTCGCTCTCGATGCCCGGCGCTTGCTGAAGCCGGCAGTCTGACCGACGATGACGACTCCCCAGGCCGGCTGCCGGCCTGGACGCTCGTCATCGTCGGCTTCGTTTCGGGACATCCCTCCCGCCGTTGCCGACCGATTCGGAGTCAGCAATGCGAAACGCCGTCTCTCCACGCCGTGGCTGGCCCCTGTTGTTGCTGCTGCTGGCTGGCCTGCTGTCGTTCGTGGCCATCGGCGAACTCCGCGCCGATCCCGGCACGCGTCCGAACATTGTTCTGGTGATCGCCGACGACCTCGGCGTTGGCGAACCCGGTTGCTACGGCGGAGACCTGCCGACCCCGAACATGGATGCGCTCGCCGACGCCGGAGTGAGATTCACCGCCGGGTATGTCACGGCTCCGTTTTGCGCCGCCTCGCGCGCCGCGTTGCTGACCGGGCGTTACCAGACCCGGTTCGGTTTCGAGTTCAATCCGGTCGGCGCGGCGAATTCCGACCCTGACATCGGACTGCCGCTTTCTGAAACCACCCTGCCGCAAATGCTGCGACAGGCAGGCTATTCCACGGCCCTCTTCGGAAAATGGCATCTCGGCGGCACCGCGCGCTTTCACCCGCAGCGGCGCGGGTTCGACGAATTCTTCGGCTTCCTCCATGAGGGGCACTACTACGTCCCGCCGCCGTTCGACCAGCATGCCACCTGGCTGCGGCGCAGACGTCTGCCCGATGGCGGAACCGGACGCTGGACATCCCCCGATGGCCGCGTCACCTGGTCGACCCATCTCAATTCCTTCGAACCCGACTACGACGCCGACAATCCGATCCTGCGGTCCAGCCAGCCCGTCGAGGAACGCGAAAACCTCACCGACGCCTTCACGCGCGAGGCCGAACGCTTCATCGAGCGCAACCGATCGCAGCCTTTCTTCCTCTGCCTTTCTTACAACGCCGTGCACAGCCCGATTCAGGCCCGGCTCGACGATCTGGAACAGTTCGGACACATCGACGACATCCACCGCCGCCTGTTTGCGGCGATGGTTGCCCGCCTCGACCACGGGCTGGGGCGCATTGTGCAGCAACTGCGAGCGCTCCATCTCGAACAGAACACCCTGGTCTTTTTCCTCAGCGACAACGGCGGACCGACCCGCGAACTCACCTCCCGCAACACCCCGTTTCGGGGCGAAAAGGGTCAACTGTTTGAAGGCGGAATCCGCGTCCCCATGATCATGAAGTGGCCGGCCCGGTATCCGCCGGGCGTCGTCGAAGAGCGGATGGTCAGCTCACTCGACATCCTCCCCACCGCAACCGCCGCCGCCGGCCTGGCGCCGACCCGGTCGATCGACGGAGTCGATCTCACGCCGGTCCTCGCCGGCCGATCATCCGGCGAGATCCACCACAGCCTCTACTGGCGCGTGGGCGAGCAGGCCGCCTGGCGCGCCGGCGACTGGAAGATTTACAGTCGCGGCCACGAATCGGGCCGGCCCCGGTGGGCGCTCTACAACCTCAGCGAAGACCCGGCAGAGCAGCGGGACCTCGCGGACGACCACCCGGAACGCGCGGCACAACTCGAAGCCGAATGGCGCGCGCTCGACGCCCAGATGGTCGCCCCTCTCTGGGCGCCCGCGGGCCGACGCCTGCCGGCCGATCAGGGACGCCGCAGCCCCTGACCGCCGCCGCGGCCCGCCGCCGGAACGTGCATCCACCGCGCATGGCTCAGAAGTCGATCTGCGAACGGACCCCGAAGAAGTCGGTGTGGCTCTTCGGAAACGCCGCCCGATCGGGAATCGCGTGGATCCAGTTGAACACGCATTTGCAGTAGGGATTCAGATACCAGTTCACCCCCACGGTGAAGTCCGTCAGCGTTCCTCCCCGAATGTTTTCATCGTTCAGGTCGAGGTACGAAAACCGTGCGGCAACTTCCCAGGCGCCCCAGCCAGAACCGTTCTCATTGTCGCCGCAGAACTTCATGTTGTGAAACGGAATGACCCGGTCGATCGCGCCCGACTTTCGATCGTAGGGTCGGTGTTCGCCCGTGAGGAAGTACCCGACCTGCCCGTACGTGCCGGCGAGCAGCCCCGTCGGCCTGTCCCCCACCTGGTTGACGACATTCAGCATGGTTTCCGACTGCACCGACAACGGTCCATGCACCCACAACAGTTCGGCTCCAAACACGTGGTACGTGTTCACGCGCAGGGGCCCGGTCGCCACAAAAAACGGCACCCCGAACAGCGCACCGGGAACCGGCTGCCCGCTCGATCCGGGAGGACTGCCAAACTGAGCGCCGGTGAATATCTCGGGCACCGTGCGAAAGTCGACCAGCTTGTCGACCGGGGCGTTGAAGAAGTGTCCCAGCCCCAGGTGCAGGTACTGCGTTCCATCAGAATCCCAGTAGGGCAGATACGTCACGCGTTCCGCGGTCCCGTAGCCCTGGTCGCGGCTGTACGTGTCGCCGTACTGGTCCTGTCCCGATCGGAACCCCGAGACGGCCCAGGTCATCGACAGATCATCCGAGTGGTCGTAGAAGCCAATCCCGAGGCGACGAAACGGAGTGAACGCCTGAAACATCGGCGAGCGCTCCATGAACGTCGTGTACCGGAAGCTGCTGACCACCTCGAGACTGAACGGTTGTTTCCACTGCCCGACCCGGACAGTGCCCAGGTACGGAACACCCGTTTCTTCGACCCACATGTCGGTAATCGTCGGGCGACCGATCCCGGCCGTCCCAAGATCGGTCTGGAAGAAGTAGTTCGTATGGGGCGTCACGCTCCCCTTGGCCGACATCCGCGCCCGCCGGAACCCGGAGCCGTCGGAGATCACGCCGTACTCATCCACGCTGGCCGCATCCTGATGAACCCACACCGCGTCAGCCTGGAAAACGCCGTTGACGGTCAGGTTCGGGTACTTCGGCGCCTTCGATTGTTCCTGAAAGGCCCTGAACGCCTTCTGCAGTGTTGAGAGATCCTGCCCCTGGGCATCCAGCCTGGCGGCGGTTGCGGCCGAGTCACCTGCGTCATTGGTGGCCAGATTCGGCGGTCCCGCCCCCGGACGAGCCGGATCCGCCTCCCCGGCCGACAGGACGATGGCATTCGCCGCGGCCGCTTCACCGCCAGGCGGCGTCGCCGCCCCCTGCTCGACAGCCTGCAATCGGTCGACCAGCGCCTGTTGATCCTGTTCGAGCTGTCGGAGGCGCTGCTGGAGTTCCTGCAGATCCCCCGGTCCCGGCCCCTGAGCCGACGCCGCCGAAATTGAAATCAGGCACAGCACAACACCCAGGACGCCGGTCCCGGCCTGTCGCGCGCGCCAGCCGTGTCGCGAAATCATTCCGCCAGTTCCTTCCACCGAGGGCCATCCGGCGAGGCCCTGCCCGTTGATCCGTGCGTCTCTGCGCGCACCGTTTCAGCAATTCCATCGGCGGGCCGACAGCATCCGCACGACTGCGACAACCCGGAAAGTCCGCCCCGCCGCCCGATTTTCACCCTCCGTCCCGCATCCGGGCCCGGCTGGTCCGTTACCGATCGCTCAACATCGGCCGTTTCTGCTGTTCTGCCGCCGTTTTGCCGCGGTTCCAGGCCGCCGAGCCCGCGGCGTCCCCCCTCCTGCCGCGGCCCCTCCCGCCACCAATCTCGCGCTCACGCTTTGGCTTCCAGCCGCCGGTTTTTAGACTCCGCATTCCAGCGACCGATCGTAATGCGAGAAGGAAAACCTGTGTTCCAACGGATACTCATTGCCAACCGCGGCGAAATTGCACTCCGGATCATCCGAGCCTGCCGCGAACTGGGCATCGAGACGGTCGCCGTCTTCTCCGAAGCCGACCGTGGCGCCTATTACCTGTCCCTCGCCAACGAGGCCTACTGCATCGGCGCTCCAGCCTCGACCGAAAGCTACCTCCGCATCGACCGCATCATCAGTGCCGCCGAGCTGGGCAACGTGCAGGCCATCCATCCCGGCTACGGCTTTCTGGCGGAAAACTCGCACTTCGCCGAGGTCTGCCGCGAATCGAAAATCGAATTCATCGGCCCGCCGCACGAGGCCATGAACAAACTGGGGGACAAAATCTCCGCCAAAACGATCGCCCAGGAAAGCAACGTGCCGCTCGTCCCCGGTTCCGACGGGCTCATTGAATCGGAGGAGCAGGCCGTCCGCGTCGCGGCCGAAATCGGCTACCCGGTGCTCATCAAGGCGACGGCCGGCGGAGGCGGCAAGGGCATTCGCCCCGCCATGAACGAAGTCTCGCTCCGCACCGAGCTCAAAGCCGCCTCTGCAGAAGCCGAAAAGGCATTCAAAAATGCCGGCGTCTACATCGAACGCTACATCGACCGCCCCCGCCATGTGGAAGTCCAGATCCTCGCCGACAACCACGGCAACGCCGTGCATCTCTGGGAACGCGACTGCACCATGCAGCGCAAACACCAGAAGCTGATCGAAGAAAGCCCCGCCCCCAACCTGCCCAAAGAGGTCCGCGAGGAAATCTGCAAGGCGGCCGTGCGGCTCGTCAAAGCCGCTGGCTACACCAACGCCGGCACCTGCGAGTTCCTGGTCGACTCGTCGTTCAACTTCTACTTCATCGAAGTCAACGCCCGCATCCAGGTCGAACACCCGGTCACCGAGCAGGTGACCGGCATCGACCTGATCAAACAGCAGATCAAAGTCGCCTCAGGCGAGAAGCTCGCGTTCAAACAGAAGGACATCACGACGACCGGCCACGCGATCGAAGTCCGCATCAACGCGGAAGACCCCGATGAAAACTTCCGCGGTTCGCCCGGAACCATCACCAAACTGCGTGTGCCCGGCGGCAACGGCGTCCGCTGGGACAGCCACGTCCACGAAGGCTACCGCGTTCCGCCCTATTACGACTCCATGATCGGCAAGCTGATCGTCCACAAGGCGACTCGCGAAGAGGCGATCATCACTCTCCGCCGCGCTCTTTCGGAATTCGTCGTCGAGGGAATCAAAACCACCATCCCGCTGCTCAAAAAGATCATCGATCATCCCACATTCCAGGACGCCAGCGGCGACACCAAGTTTGTCGAACGCACCTGGTAGCGGCCCGGCCCAGACGACCCGCGTTGCCAATCCGCCCGCGGCCGCCTCGTTTGCCCGAAGACGCTGACCTCCGCACCCCGGCCTGCGGGTCCGGCAATCCCTGCCGGGCTTGCAAACCGGCGGCCGAAGCTATCTCCTATCTCCCGGTCAGGTTGCAGTTTTCGTGCAGGATTGCCGGCATGCCCGGTCGATTGTCCGTGAACCGTGGTGCGCGGTCGTGGGGAGCGTGTCTCCTCCGGCCACGAAGGCATTCGGTCGTCGGTCACGGCCCGCTGCGGGTCGGCGCCTCGTACAACGTCCATCGTCCGCCGCGAGCTTTCTTCAAACTGCATCTGCAGGGGCTCGCGTATCCGGACATCGAGTGGTGAAGGCTGAGAGTAGCTATGAGTGCAGAGAACGACCGCGTTCGCCGCGTCGCTGTCACCGGTCTGGGCATCGTCAGCCCCTGCGGGATCGGCCGGGATGCGTTCTGGAACTCCCTGAAGGAGGGACGGTCCGGCGTTTCCAGAGTTGAACTGTTCCGATGCGACAACGTCAGCCGCGGCATCGGCGGCGAAGTCAAAGACTTCAACGACGAAACCATCAAGAAAGTGCACCTCAAGGATCTCCGCAAGAGCCTCAAGGTCATGAGCCGCGACATCCAGATGGCGATGGCCGCCGCGTCGCAGGCCATCGCCGATGCCGGACTCAAGGGCTCGGGCGTCGATCCCGAACGGATCGGCGTGGAGTACGGAGCAAACCTCATCTTCTCGCCGCCCGACGACCTCAAGGACGGCGCCAAAGCCTGCACCGATGAAGCCGGACAGTTCCACTTCGAACAATGGGGCGAAAAGGGCCTCGCGAAAATGGAACCGCTCTGGATGCTGAAGTACCTGCCCAACATGCCGGGCTGTCACATCGCCATCTATGCCGACGCCCGCGGCCCCAGCAACTCGCTCACCCTCGACGAAGCCTCCTCCGGAGTCGTCATCACCGAGGCCCTCCGCATCCTGCGGCGACGCGCCGCCGACATCATGATCACCGGCTCCACCGGCACCCGGCTGCATCCCATTCGCGCCATGCACGCCAACCTCTGGGACGATGTCGCCGCGGACCTCGAGCATCCCGAACAAAGCAGCCGGCCCTTCGATGCGAAACGGACCGGCCAGGTCATCGGCGAAGGCGCCGGATGCTTCATCCTCGAAGATGAAGCCCACGCACAGAAACGGGGAGCCAGAATCCTCGGCTATCTGCTGGGAGGCGGGTCCTCCTGCGTCCTCTCCAAAGACGGCAAGCCCGAAATCAAGCAGGCCATCGTCAACGCCATCCAGGCGGCGCTGCGCGATGCGGGCCTCAAGCCCTCCGACATCGGCCACATCAATGCCCACGGCGCGGGCGACCCGGAAGACGACGCCATCGAAGCCGCCGCCATCCACGAAGCCTTCGGCGACATCGCGGCGACCATTCCCGTCGCGTCCATCAAGGGCTACACCGGCAATTCAGGCGGAGGCTGCGGCATCATCGAAATCGCAGCGTCGCTCCTCTCGACCGCCGAGGGCCTCGCCCCCAAAACCCTCAACTGCGACGAACCAGACCCGGCCCTGAAACTGAATGTGACCCGCGATTTCACCCCCGTCGCCAGCAGGAAGTTCCTCAAGATCAACTACACCCGCGCCGGACAGGCGACCGCCGTCATCTTTGAAGGCGTCTGATCTCAGCCGGTCGGCAGGGCGATCGACAGAAACTCGCGAGTCGCGTCCTTCAGACGCTGCGTCGCCGTTTCGTCGTCAATCCCGTCCACCAGGAATGTGCACACCGGCTGCCCCTGGCGGATCAGCGTCCCCGCGGGCGACACATCGGCCACCCGGTTCACCGACGCATACGGCGTCGCAATCTGCGACTGGTCCAGCTCCGGCATCGTGAAATCCCGCGGCGCGAACAGCACCCCCTTCGCCAGCACGCTTTCCGGATACGTCTCGAACTCCGCATCCGGCAGCGACCAGTCCACGCCGAACGCCGCCGCATGAGAACGTAGCAGCGTGAAGCCGCACGCCAGCTCAAACAGCTCGGCCGACGCCGGGTAGCGCGGGTTCACCTCGATCAGCCAGGGCGTTCCGTCCGCGTCGACAATGAAGTCGCAGCCAAACAGCCCCCGCAGCTGAAACTTCCACATCAAAATGTTGCCGATGCGGCGAATCATGTGCTCGGTCGGCACATCCAGCGACGACGGCCCCACTGAGCCGCACCACGCAAACTCCGGCGCGTGCAGCTCGCTCCAGCCCACCAGTTGCCGGGTGATGCCCACGAAGTTCACGTCGCCTGGCGGCTCCAGCCCGACGAACACCGCAGAGTACGCCTGACCCGCGACGAACTTCTGAAACACATGCGGTTCATCGAGCGTCGGATGGGTGCTCGCGGATGACTCCCAGCGGACAATTCCGCGGCCGCCGCCGCTGGCGATCGGCTTCAGGATCCAGGTTCCATCCGCCGCCGGGGGGGCGCTGGCGGGAACCACATCCGGCAGCGGAAGACGAAGCGACGTCAGCGTTTCGTGCAGCTCCAGCGGGTCCCGCACCCGGCTCATCACTTCAGAACTGTTCGCCCACAACGGACCGGTCGCCGAGGCCCGTGCCAGCCACTCGTGCAGGTTTTCCATGCCGCCAACCTGAATCAGTGGCAGGCCGCGCCGCGCGGGGCTCGTCAGCAGTGCATCGTCATTCAGGTGCGTCAGCCTCTCGACATCGGCCACCGCCGCTAAGTCGACATCGCCGAACAGGTCCCAGCAAAAGGGCATCAGCCCCGCCCGCAGGGCTGAAAAGGCAGCCGCCCGCGCACTGGCGCCCACCAGGCCGACACAACGCGGCGGTTCCAGTTCCAGGTCCGACAACATGGGCGCACAGTCCAGCAGGGACGCCAGGCCAGACCGATGCCATCCAGCAAATCTGTCAGCCCTGTGCCCCGCAAAATATCGAGGGTGTCGCCGCCACTTTCGTCCAGGCGCCCGCTCTGGAGCCAAGCATGGCGGCATTCAGGTTTCCCCAAGTTAAGGTCACACAGCGCCGCCCGTCCAGAGGTTTCGTTCCTGTTTTCCGCTTCAGGTCAGCACACGCTGGGCAAACTCGCGCAGAAACGCCTTCCAATCGGAAGAATCGGCCTCCTGAAAATCGGTGAACCGCAACCGGATGACCTGCCGGCCGTCCCGATGAATCGTCACCTCCCGCTCCGTCGCCATCCCGGAAACCCGCCCCAGCGCGAACGAATTCGCCGGCGCGTACAGGCACACGTCCACCCCTTCCCGCCGCTTCGTGTAGATCTCCAGAATCGTCGCCTCGTCGCCAGCGACCGATCCGCTGACGATCGTCTGACCAGTCCAGTCCAGTTCGATCTGCGCATGCAGCCCCGCCAGCTGATCGGCCAGTCGCGACACCAGTTCGGGTTCCCACACCACACGCTTGTTCGACGGAAACCCTTTCCGGGACAGATGCCACTTCTGCTTCAGGAGCTTCCACGGCGTCAGTTCGGCCGGGTTCAGCGCGGCGGTTTCCACCTGCGACAGATACGACTTCGCGGCCTGCTTTAGAAACTCGCGGAATGCCGGGGTCTCGATTTCCCGCTTCCAGTGGACCGTGACGACGACCTCCTGAAACGGCCCCTTCTGGTTCTTCACCCGCACCCGCTCGCCGCGTCCATACACCGCCAGTTCATCCAGATCGTCCACCCGCTGCAGCTTCAGCGACCGCCCCAGCTGGTCCTCGTCAAATGCCGACCTCTTCACCCGGAACTTCAGGCCCAGCAGCCACTCGTCCCCGGTGTCGGCATGCAGAAACCAGCCGCCCACCTTTTCGCGATTGGTGACTTCCACAATGCTGCGGTGCTTCCAGTTCGGTTCGGCCAGCTGTTCGATCTCCGCCAGCTCGTCAATCACGAATGCAAGCGCTTCCCCCTCCCACCGGCAGGGAGCCCCGGAGTGCGCCACCCGATCAACGGTGTGCCACTTTCGTCCATCAACCTGCCACGGCAGGGCCGCATCCTTCCCCACCTTCGACAGCTCCACGTCGCCGCTCCGCTTGCTGGCGACCGCCGCCGGATCGAACACATCACGCTCCGCTCGCGGCTCGGCCTGCAGCAGCGGCGCCAGCAACTCGGCCGTGTACGAATGCGGCCTGTCCGAGCCCGCCGACGCGCGGAACGACTCCACCACGTCCTCCGGCGTCCCTTCCGCAACAATCCGCCCGCCGGCATGCCCCGCTTCCGGCCCCACATCAATAATCCAGTCGGCCGTCTTGATGACATCCAGATTATGCTCGATCACCACGACCGTGTTTCCGCGATCGACCAGGCTGTTGAGCACTTTCAGCAGCTTCGCGATGTCGTCGAAATGCAGGCCGGTCGTCGGCTCATCGAGAATGTACAGCGTGCGACCGCTGTCGGGCTTGCAGAGTTCGCCCGCCAGCTTGACCCGCTGCGCCTCCCCCCCCGACAGCGTCGGCGCCGACTGCCCCAGCGTAAGGTAATCGAGCCCGATCGCCGCCAGCGTCGCCAGCGGAGCACGGATCTTCGGGATGTTGTCGAACAGCTCCAGCGCCTGACCGATCGACATGTCCAGCACTTCGGAAATCGACCGGCCCCGGTACTTCACCGCCAGCGTTTCCTGGTTGAACCGGTGGCCGCGACAGACCGTGCATTCCACCCACACGTCCGGCAGGAAATGCATTTCAATCTTCTTCTGGCCCAGCCCTTCGCAGTCTTCGCAGCGGCCGCCAGGTCGATTAAAGCTGAACCGTGCCGGACGATAACCACGGATCTTCGCATCCGGCATCCGTGAAAAGAGTTCGCGGATGTGGTCGAACACGCCCGTGTACGTGGCGGGGTTCGAGGCCGGCGTCGATCCCAGCGGCGCCTGGTCGACCATCACAATCTTGTTGACGTGCTCGACCCCGATCAGCTTCTCGAAGGGCCCCGGCTGTTCTCCAGTGCGATGCAGATGCCGCGCGACCGCCTTCGCGAGCGTTTCCAGCACCAGCGAACTTTTCCCCGACCCCGAGACGCCGGTCACGGCCGTCAACGTCCCCAGCGGAATGCGCAGATGGACGCTTTTCAGATTGTTCTGACGCGCGCCGGTCAGTTCCAGCCAGGCGCCGCCCGGCGGGGGTGCGTACTGTTCGCGAAGATCGAGGACGGCAGAAGAGGACATGGACGGAAGTTTAGCAGCCCCGCCAGAACGGCAATGCTGACGGACCTGTCATGACCGGGTACTGGACAGCGTCTCGGCCCTCGCTCCCAAGCTCCGATTTGGGAGCGACTCGCCACGAAGCTCCGCTTCGTGGGTCAAAGCAGGAGCTTCGGATCGGCGACGCTGGCAGCGTCGCCCACGACAGACCGCGGGGCTCACTCAAATCCAGTCGGCATTCTTCCGCAGCCGGTCTTCCACTTCCCGGCGACGCTGACGCATCCGCGAAAAGAGCTGCGCGAACCGCGACTTCACCGGCTCGGCCGGCGCCGCAGCCGCCGCCGGAACGCAGGCGGCCTGTTCAACCGCCCGCGGCTCGATGACGGGCGCAACGACCGCCTCCGGCTCTTCAGGCGGCTCCACAATGTCGTACAGGTCCGAACCGCGCCCCTGTTGCCAGGCGTCCGCCGCGGCCGGTCGGGGCCGTTCAACAGCCGCCTGACGCAACTGCTCCTGCAGGTTGCGAATCGTCTCCAGCAGTTCTTCTTCGTGCGTGTCCGTCTCCGGCTCGGCCACTTCCACGGCCGACTGATGCATCGCCGCCGCAACGCCGCCCCGCCGCGGTTCATGGTTCACGGAATACTGCGACAGGAACTGCAGCAGTTCCGGAGCCTTCGGAAAATAGGTCGACATCGACTCCGAAGCCCGATCGAGCGCCGCGTAGCGATCGTCGATCACCAGTTCCTCGTCGTCGAAATCTTCTGGCTCAAGTTCGTCCAGCAGTTCTGCGGACGGCGACCAGACCGCCTCGATCGCGGTGTCTTCCTCGCACTCATCAATGTCCGCTTCGAGGTTCGCTTCCACGGCCGGCGGGTCCTGCTGCGAGAAGTCGATCTCCATCAGATCTTCGGACGCCAGGTCCTCTGCGGCAGCGGCATCAACAGATTCCGCCAGCATTCCGTCCGTAGCGGCGCTCTCCGCAGCCGCCTCGACGAGATCGTCCACAGCCGCCTCCGTCTCGTCGATGTATTCTTCGGCAGCGTCTTCGATCAGGTCCTGTTCGAGTCCGGCATCCCCGCCAGCTGGCAGCTCCGCGGCCGGACTCGCACATGCGGGTTCGGCGATGGCGGGTGCGTCCAACTCCTGCGTCTCGGCATCGAGGCCGGCGCCGAAGCTGCTGCCGATCGATTCCACCGGCACCGCCGGCCAGGGCGCGACCGATGCAAACAGGGCCGCTTCTGGAAGGTCCGGCGCCGGCGGCTCAGCCGCATCAACGTCCGTCGGCTCGGCTTCCACCACCCCCCCCACTTCGAACACTCCCAGATCGGAAACATCCCCCCACAGCGCTCCGGCATCCCCGATTTCCAGCACCGAACCCGCAGCCCCCTGCGGCAGTTCCAGTGCCAGACTGGCAGGATCGACCGTCGCGACAAACTCCTCGTCGCCGATCAATTCCTCGGTTTCGTCCACCGCGTCCGGCGTGTCATCCAGCAGCCCGGCGTCGTTCCAGTGCAGCGGCAAAGCCCGCAGGTCATCGAGCGAGTTCCGGGCCGTTTCCAGCGACACCGGCTTCTCTTCAATGGTGTACGCCGACAGCAGACAGTGGTCGCACAGCTGGTGCAGAGCGCGGGGGTTTCCATCCGCGGCCTTCACAATGAACGCCAGCGATTCTTCAGTGAATGTCTGCGTCTTGGCGCCGGCAATCGCCAGACGCTCGTGGATGTATTCGGCCGATTCGGCCACGGTCAGCGGTTCCAGAATCGCATGGCAGGCAATCCGCTGGTTCAGCGATTCCAGTTCCGGGTCGGCCAGGCGCTCCTCGAGTTCGAATTGCCCGGCCAGCATCAGCCGGATCGGTGTCGCGCAGCGCGGCGACGGCTCGGCCAGAGAACGCAGCTCCTGCAGCAGTTCGGTCGAAACCAGGTGCGCTTCGTCAATAATGACGATCAGACTCCGGCCCCGTTCCGCAGCCTCCTGCGCCGCCCTGGTGACGCACAGCCGGGCTTCGTCTTCCGACAGCCCCAGGTATTCCGCTCCCAACTCGAACAGCATCGCCTGCAGCATCGCCTTGCGGTTCGGAAACTGGGCCGAACACAGGTAGGCGACCGTAAACAGCCCGCGCAGGCGGCTCTGCAGATCCTGACACAGCAGCGATTTGCCCAATCCGGCCGGAGCGGTCAGCACGGCCATGCCGCAGCCGTCCGTCAGACAGCGCAGCAGCCGTTCTCGCGCGGACACATACCCCTCGTGGGCGACGATGCACTCCAGATTCGGAGCGGCGGAAAACGGACGATGCGCCAGCGAAAAAAACTTCTCGTACACGAGACCCTGCCTCCTCCATGACCCGGCCGGGATCCTCCTGGCCGCACGAAATGATCCCACCGCTGTCATCGAACGCCCCGGCAGGTTGGCTGCAAGCGATTCGACCGCGCGCCTCCGCGCAGGCGGAACTCTCCGGAGTGACGCGAACTGGCCAATCTCGTGAAAATGGCGACCCTGTAACGCCTCGGCTGACCGGACCGGCCCCCTCACCCGCTACAACCGGCAGATCCTGACCAGCTTGAAGCAAATTGGCGGCTGTTGTAACGTTTCGACTCGCGTTTCGCCGAGACTGTCAACGCGTCCGCCAGGGGACCGGCCTTGCAGGCCGGGGCGCACGCACGGGCAGACTCTACCGAGACTTCGGAATGGAAATGGTAGAACCGGCGCAGGCCGGAAGCCTGTACGCGGAAGCCCTCCGGGAGGCCGACCGCTTCAAATGGCTCGAAAGCGAGCGCTGTCGCCACGATGTCGGCGACTGGGCGCGGGCTGAGTGGACCCGCCGCTACTGGGCCACGTTTCTCAGATACAAGCGGCTCGAGCACCTCTACGGGCACCGCCGCTATATCGAGTTCGAAGACGACGCGTTCGGCCAGCTCGCGAACGCACCGCACGACCCCAGCCTGCAGTTTGTCGTCCGCCGCTTTGTGGAAGACCGCTGGGAGAACCTGCACTACTTCTGCGGCACAGTTCCTTCCGCCTGCTCGCGAGACCGCCTCGTCCAATGGCTGGAACTGTTTGGCATTAACCAGCTGCGGCAATTCAGCCCGCCGCAGTGGTTTCTCGAAGCCGCTTGAAATCGCGCGGCCATTGAGCCGGCTCGCTTGCGAGCCGACCGCATGCCAGATCGCTCCCTGCCATACAGGACGCGACCCCGGCAACCGCCATTTCCGCTTACAGATCGTCCAGGTTCGGACCGCCGTCATCCGCAACGTCCGGAGCGTCATCCACCGCCATCACCACGTTCTGCGACGAATCCAGGTAAATCTTGTCCTGCAGGATTTCCTGAATCACCGTCTGCATGCCGGGCTTGCCAGGAGCGTCAACCAGGGCCGGCGCGCCCCGATTCAGCTGCACCAGCCGCTTCTGGATGAGTGTGGACAGTTTGAACCGTCCCCCCACCTTGTTCACGATGCTTTCTTCTTTGAGATCGTCAAACATGCTTTGCCTCAGCCGCCAGAACGCGGCAGATTTCCGACACGGCGTTGTCGAGATTGTCGTTCACTACCCGGTAGCGGTACGAACCCGCCAGTTTAAGCTCGTCGATCGCCGTCTGCAATCGACGCTGGATCACGGCCTCCGCCTCCGTCCCCCGCGACCGCAGCCGACGTTCATATTCCTGAACGTCCGGAGTCATCAGAAAAATGCTGATCGCGTCCGGAAAACGCTCCATCACGCTCATGGCGCCCTGAACATCCACCTCCAGCAGCGACCACTTCCCCTCGGCGTCGGCCCGCCCCATCTCCGACACCAGCGTGCCATACCAGTACCCGCTTTTGTGGACTTCCGCGTACTCCAGGAACTCCCCGGCCACCCGCCGCGCCTCGAACTCCTCCGGGGTCAGGAAGTAGTAGTCCTGCCCGTGCACCTCGTTCACACGCGGCGGCCGGGTCGTCGCCGAGACCGACATCCGCAGCGGAACCGGGCTCTCCGCCAGCAGCCGCTTCACAATCGTGGTCTTCCCGCTGCCGCTGGGACCGGAGAGAACAACAATGCGGTGGGAAGCGGACACGGGTCGGAAAGGATGAGGGATGAAGGAGGAATACAGTTTGAGTGTCAGATCAGGGCGGTCATTGGGCGAGGCCTAAGCCGACGCCCGGCTGGTTCAGGTTCGGGCCGAGCGGCGAGGAATTCATCCTTCATCCTTCCTACTCGACGTTCTGCACAATCTCGCGGATCTTCTCCACGGCCGCTTTGCCTTCGACAATCGCGTGCGCAATCGTAATGTCGTTGGCCTTCGAGCCGATCGTGTTCAGCTCGCGGATGAATTCCTGGCATAGAAACTCCAGTTGCCGGCCGCTGGAGGGCGTGGCGTCCAGCAGCTTGAGGAACTGGTCGATGTGACTTCGCAGCCGGGCCAGTTCTTCCGTAATGTCGCAGCGATCCGCAAAAATCGACACTTCGCGAATCAGATCGGCGTCGCCAATCACCACCTCCGATTCCCGCAGCAGGTCCGACACCCGCTGCTTGATCTTCGCCCGATACTCGGTGACCACTTCCGGCGCCCGCTCGGCCACGATATGCACCCGCCCCTGCACCTCTTTGCACAGGCCGGCCATTTCGTCCCGCATCGCCACCCCTTCCCGTTGCCGGAACTCATCCAGCTTGCCGAGCGCTTCCCGCACGGCCGCTTCGACGATCGGCCACTGCTCGGTGCTGACCAGCGGATCGGAGGAATCGTTCAACACCCCCGGCAGGTCGATGAAACGGGTCAGATCCTTCGGCGGTTCAGCCTTCAGCTCCGCCGCCACCTTTGAAAGTTCGTCCCAGTAGCTCCGCAGCCGTTCGAGATCGAGCTGCGACGACGTCACGCCGTCCACCCGACTGATCCGCAGGTTGACATTCACCGTCCCGCGGCCAATCGCGCCGCGAACAACGCGCTCAATCTCGTTCTCAATCCCCAGCGCCGCTTCCGGGCAGCGCACAGTCACCTTGAGGTGCCGGTTGTTGACGCTGCGGACCTCGACGGAAACCTGCAGTTTCTGGTCGTGGCGACGCGCCTCGCCAAAGCCTGTCATGCTCAGCAGCACGGACGCGTTCCTCGGATCAAATGCTGGAAAACTGGGGACTCAGAAAAACATCAGCGGCCTGCGGCTCTCACCTGGCGACCCGGAGCATGCCGTTCTCAGGCACACTTCCCAAGGCACGGCCATCGTCATGACAATGGCCATGGCCGGGATCCCACGCACGAGACCCCGCCCCCGAACAACCTACCGATTCGCGTCAACCTGGTCTCGCACTCAAAAAGCAGGGCGAACAACACGCCCCGCACGCTGGCCGCCACACAAACCCAACGCGATCGCTCAGGAATCCGACTTCGGCGGCTCGTTGGCGGCCGGGTCGGCAGCCGGCGGCGCTGCATCCGGAGCGGGTGCTGCCGGAGTCTCAACCGCCGGGGTGGCCGGCGGCTCGACCGGCGTCTTCGCACCAGGGGCGATTGTCGAACCGGTCTCCGGCACGGCGGGCGGCAGGATCGGCGCGGTCGACGACGCACCCGCCGGATTCACCGGGGCGGCGTCCGACTTCACGTCGCCGGCCGCTTCGTTTTCGCCGCCACTGGCGGCCGAATCACTGTCCGAACCCAGATACGCCCGGCTCTTCGCATCCTGAGCGGCCCGGGCGGTCAGCCCCATCAGCCCCGCGCTCAGCACCCACAGGACGGCCACCACCACCGTGATTTTCGTGAATACGTCCCCGGCTTTCGTGCCGAAGGCGCTTTGTCCACCCATGCCGCCGAAGGCCCCCGCCAGACCGCCGCCGCGACCCCGCTGAAGCAGGACCAGGACGATCATGATGAAGCTCAGAAACAGCAGCAGAATCTGAAACAGCGTTGCGAGAACGGCAGCCACGAGTGAGTACTCCGCGAATGTCGTGCTCCACCAAGGGTGGAGCGCCCCCGACCTCGCCGAGGCCGGGACTGGATTCGTAGGGGATTGAACGGAACGTTACTTCGATGCAGTGGCGGCGGCTTCGATAATCGGCAGAAACGCCTTGCCAGTGAGGCTCGCGCCTCCGACCAGCGCCCCGTCGATGTCGGGCTGCTGCATCAGCGTCAGGGCGTTGTCGGCCTTCACGCTGCCGCCGTACAGAATGCGCATCGCCTGTGCAGCCGCAGAATTGTAGCGAGACTCCAGCCACTTGCGAAGATGGGCATGGGCCGCCTGGGCCTGCTCGGGCGACGCCGTTTTCCCCGTCCCGATCGCCCACACCGGCTCGTAGGCAATCACGATCTTCGCCAGGTCCGCCTCGGGAACGCCTTCCAGCCCCCCCTGCATCTGGGTGTCGAGAACCAGCTCCGTCTGTCCCGACTCGCGGTCGGCCAACTGCTCGCCCACGCACAGCACCGCCTGCAAGTTCTTGCCACAGACAGCTTTGACCTTCTTGTTGATGGTCCCATCCGTCTCGCCCAGCACGTGCCGACGCTCGCTGTGACCAAGAATCACCGAGGTGCAGCCGCAGTCCGCCAGCATTTCCAGCGACACCTCCCCGGTGTACGCCCCGGGGGCCTCGAACCACGCATTCTGGGCGCCGAGCCGAACGGCCGACTGCCCCAGTGCGTCCCGAACCGGCAGCAGATAAGGAAACGGCGGGCAGACCAGCACATCGACCGACTTCGCCGCTTCGGCAGCGCCGGTCGCAATTTCCTTCGCAAGGGCCGTGGCATCAGCCGCCACGGTGTTCATTTTCCAGTTTCCGGCGACAAGGAATCGGCGCATGGCAATCGGTCGGGAGAAAGGCCGTCAGGAATCGAATCGCGAAACGTAACGAGTTCGCCAGCAACTGTGAACACCGCCGCCCCTGAACTGTCCACCCGGGTGTCGTCGCGGATTTCTGTTTTCCAGGTCGAGGAAAACCGTGGCACAGACATCTTGTCTATGCGAACAGGCGAAACTCCTGTGCCACCGGCGACCCAGCCTCCCGACAACATCAAAAGCGACGACACCCGCCCACCCTGTTGCGGCCAGACCCGCCCGGACCGTTTGAAGTGACGCCCCCCAACCGCAGGTCTCCTCGCCCGTTGCCGAGCCCCGCCAATGACCAGGCCCCCCGCACCCACCCTCCTCCTTCCGTCTCCTTTCCTCCTTGTTCAACCCTTTTGTCCGCACCGCGCAACCCGCCCCCAGTCCAGTGAAAGGCTGCAGTGGATTCGGTCCGGAGGCGTGTCCTCCGGGTCGTGCATGACCGGTACCCGGGGCGTCACTCCAGAGTTCACGCCCCGTGTTGGCCAACGGCATGCACCACGAGAAACTGGTCGCCCGATCCTTCCCGGCCTTTCACCGAAAGGGATCCCTTTCTTCTTGTTGTTCAAGCAACCCAGAAGCCCCGCCCCGCCCCATCCTGAATCCTCCCCGCCTCAGCTCTCGCAATAAGGGCAGTCTTTCCGGTAGATGATCTTCCGGCAGCGACGGCATTCGTGCGGGCCGAACAGCACCGGCGGATCGAGCTTGTATTGCTGGTAGATCAGATAGATGAACGCCAGCAGCAGCGTCGACACGAAGAAATAGCGCGACGGCTCATTGCCGTCCCATTTGGCGACCAGCGTGTAGGCCGTTACGCCGAAGCAGAAGATGTAGAACGCGATGACCCACCGGCGATTGCGCTTGTACATCGACTGCTGAATCTGCGTGTTCACCTCTTCGGCGACGTACGCTTCAAACAGGTCCTGCTTCTGATACTGGATCTCCGCCAGTTGCGACGAGCCGGCCGCCTGCAGCAGCCGGCGCACGCTGTCGAGGATGCGGTAGGTGTCGTCGAAGTCGAAATCCTTCTGATGGGCCCAGCGGTTCCGGTATTCTCGCAGCTCGCTGACGAGGCTGCGCTCGGAATGCCCCAGCGAGGTCCGGAACACGGCGTTCCATTGATCCCACATGACGGTCAGCAGCGCGTGGGCATCCCACTGAACGCTCAGTCCGTCGCCGGACAGCCGGTTGCGGTCGTCCCGAAAGCTGCCCGAAACGGCGCTGATCCAGTTGTCCTTGTACACAGCGCGCAGCTTCGCCTCTGCATAGTCCGCCAGGCCGGAGGTCAGCAGGTCGAGTGCAGTGGCGACGCGTTCGTGGTTGCTGGGCACGGCAGTTCTCGCCCCGGGACGCGCCGGGACGGCGGGATCGACAGTGAAACACGGGAAGCGGTCACTTCAGTGTGGGCCGTAACGCGAAAAAGGTGCGGCAGAACCAGCGAATTGTCGGCGGGTTGACGGCAAACCGCGAATCGCGGGCGTTCGACTCGCCCCAGTTGCACCTCACCCGCCTCACCGGCGAGGTCGTTTCAGCCGTCAGAACCGGTCGATCCGGACGCCGCTGCGAGCCGCGCCCGCAGCATTCGCAGAGCCGCCGCCGCCGCCTCGCGAATCAGTTCCGAAGGCTGCCGGCTCGCCGCTTCCAGCGCCCCGATGTCGCCGACTCCGCCAGTGTTTCCCGCAACAACGCACAGGTTCCGCACCAGAGCCTCAAACCCGGGGCGCGACAGTGGTGATCGCCGATACTCGCTTTTGAATCGCTCCGGCCCGAGTTCCAGCAACTCGCCCAGACCGATCGTCGACACCTCCGGCACGGCCCGGAATGCGGGATCGGTCGCCGTCGGCGCCTTGCGGTTCCACGGACAGACGTCCTGGCAGAGGTCGCAACCGAACGCCCAGTCCTGCATGCCGGCCTGCAGCTCCTCAGAAATCGGACGCGGCCCCAGTTCGATCGTCAGGTAACTGATGCAGCGGCGCGCATCGAGCACATAGGGCGCGACGAAGGCGTCTGTCGGGCAGACCTCCAGGCAGCGCGTGCAGACGCCGCAATGGGCCGTCTCATGCGGGGCGTCCGCCGGCAGCTCCACGTCCGTCAGCAATGCGGCCAGAAAGAACCAGCTTCCAAGGCGCTTGTTGAGCAGCATGGTGTTCTTGCCGAACCAGCCCAGCCCGGCCTGCCTTGCGAAATCGCGTTCCAGCAGCGGGGCGGTATCGACCACGCCCCGAGTCCGGCATCCGGGCCGCTCCGTGTGCAGCAACTCGGCCAGCTGCTTCAACCGGTCCCGCAGCACGTCGTGGTAGTCGACCGGAATTCGCGCATAGCGGGCGACCCGACCCGCGCCGGGCTGCGGCTCGGGTTCGGCGCCGCCGTAGTAGTTCACAGCGAGCATCACCACGCTGCGGACCTCCGGCAGAATCGAGGCGGGGTGCTCATAGGCGTCCCGGCGACGTTCGAGGTAACCCATGTCGCCGGCGAACCCGGCATCCAGCCAGGCCTGGAAGTCGGAGTTTGTGGTCGGCCCCGCTGCGGGAGCGATCCCCGCCAGATCGAACCCCAGCCGCCGCGCCTCCTCCTTGAGCCGTTCGGCCAGGTCGCGAAGTTCGATGTTCTGACGGGCCGGGGCGGACACGAGGCGGGACATTTCGACAAAGATATGGAACACTCATTATTCCGCCGGGGGCGGCCGTCGCAACCGGCATCGACCTTGACCCCTTTCTGCCCCGCCTGAAAGATGCCATTGCGAATCGCAGGTCCGGCAACCGTCCGGGCCTGAAAAACGCCCATCCAGCCCCCCCTGCCTGCATGTCACTCTCCCAGTCTCTCGGCCGCCTGTCGTGGCTTGTCGTTCTCGCGGCGGCCGCCCTCACGTTCAACCGCTGGTGGCCGGCCGGACGGGCGTGGATTGACCGAACCATTTCGCAGCAGCGCGCCGCCACGGCCGACGACGACCACCACGACCACAGCCACGGCGGTGAAAACACCCTCGAAATCTCGCCCCAGGCCATGAAAAGCCTCGGGCTGAACGAGCAGACGCTCAAGCCGGTCGCCCTGTCCACCTTTCAGCAGACGATCCGTGTGCCGGCGATGATTGTCGGCCGGCCCGGACGCACCCGGCTGGAAGCCTCGACCCCCATCGCCGGCGTCATCACGCATGTGCATGCCGTCCAGGGGGAAGCCGTGTTTCCCGGCGCGGTGCTGTTTCAGCTACGAATCACCGCCGAAGCGCTGGTGACGTCGCAGATGAACCTGCTGAAGCTGCTGGGCGATCTCGATGTCGAGACCCGCGAGATCGCGCGGCTGTCGAAGGTCGTCGACACCGGGGCCATTCCGTCGCGGACGCTCCTCGAACGCCAATATGCCGAAGAAAAGCTGCGGTCGCAGGTCGACGCCCAGCGGGAAGGCCTCCGGCTGCTGGGGCTCTCGGAACGGCAGATCAAAGACATCGTGACGCATCGCAAGCTGCTGAAAGAACTCCTGATCGTCGCCCCGTCGCACGATCACCATTCCGAGGATGAACTGCAGCTGGCCGATCGCGAACTGCAAACCGTCGCCTACACCAGTTCCGCTCCAGAGGACGACGACCCGGACGAATCGACGCCGCTGATTCTGCAGGAGGTGCTGGTGCACAAAGGCGAGACCGTCGCCGCCGGCCAGACGCTGGCGGTGGTCGCCGACGAATCGGAGCTGTTTATTGAAGGTCAGGCCTTCGAACAGGATGCCGCAGCCGTCGTTGAAGCGATTCGCCAGGGCTGGACCGCATCGGCCCTGTTCAACGTGCCGGGCGGAGGAAGCTCAACCCTCGAATCGCTGGAATTCGCCTACCTCGGCAACGCGATTGATCCAGCGTCGCGCACGCTGCCCGTGTATGTCCGGCTGCCCAACGTCATTGAACGCACAGTCGCCCGCCCCGACGGGCAGAAGTTCATCGACTGGCGTTATCGCACTGGCCAGCGGCTGCAGCTGCAGATTCCGGTCGCCGAATGGCCCGGACGGTTTGTGCTGCCGGCCGAAGCGGTGGCCCGCGACGGGCTGGAATCGTACGTCTTCCGTCAGAGCGGGCGGCGGTTCGACCGGGTCCAGGTGACGGTGGAATACCGGGACGCAGAGACGGTCGTGGTGGCGGACGACAATCAGATCTATCCCGGCAACGTGCTTGCCCTGATAGGCGCGCATCAGCTGCAGATGGCCCTCAAGAACCGTGCGGGAGGCGCCGTCGATCCGCACGCCGGCCACAGTCATTGATGATCCGCCGGCGATCAGCCTGCCTCGTTTGACATCGGGCGCCCGGTCCCGGAACCTCCCGGCCGGATGGCGTGTCGCGACCATCTCTGTTCCCGTCGTTTCTCCATCCCGAACCCGTTTCTCATGGCCGATTCCCTCATCAGCACCCAGACCGTCAAGGGCTTCCGCGACTACCTGCCCGACGCGATGATGGCCCGCGAAGCGCTGATGGAAACCGCGCGGCGGGTCTACCGCAGCTACGGGTTCAGCCCCATCGACACCCCCGCCCTCGAGTATGCGGAAGTGCTGCTCGGCAAGGGGGGCGAAGAATCGGACAAGCAGCTCTTCCGGTTCATGCAGGGGAAACGCGACGTCGCCATGCGGTTCGACCTGACCGTCCCCTTCGCGCGGTTCGCGGCCGAGCACCTCAACGACATCACCCTGCCCTTCAAGCGGTATCACATCGCCCCCGTGTGGCGTGGGGAAAACACCCAGCGCGGCCGATACCGCGAATTCGTCCAGTGTGATTTCGACACCATCGGCACCGATGCCAACGCCAGCGACATCGAAACGCTGATGGTCATTCACGACCTCATGGAAGCCATCGGGTTCAAGGCCTTCACCATCCGCGTCAATCACCGCCAGCTGCTGAACGGCCTCCTCGAACGCCAGGGACTGCTGGAGAAATCGACTGGCGTCCTGCGGGCGCTCGACAAACTCCCCAAAATCGGCCGCGACGCCGTCCTGGCCGAAATGACGGAGCATGTCGGCGCGTCGTCCGAACAGGCCGCCCGCGTGCTCGACTTCGCCGAACTCAACGGGACTCCCGCCGAAATCCTCGCACGGGTTGCTGAATCCGTCGCCGGCAGCGAACGGGGCGAGACCGGCGTCGCCCGGCTGCAGGAACTGTTCGCCGTCTGCCGGCAGGCCGGCCTGCCCGAAGAACGCATTCGCCTCGACGTGTCGATCGCCCGCGGCCTCGACTACTACACCGGCACCATCTACGAAACCTTCCTGAACGACGACGAAAAGATCGGCAGCGTCTGCTCCGGCGGCCGGTACGACAACCTGACGGCGCTGTTCACAAAACAGCCTCTCCCCGGCGTGGGGGCGAGCCTCGGCCTCGATCGTCTGCTGGCCGCCATGGAAAACATGGGGCTGGTGAAATCGGCCGCCACCCCCGCACAGGTGCTGGTCGTCTGTTTCGACGAAGCGCGTCTGGGAGACTACATGCTGCTGGCCCGCACCCTCCGGCAGGCCGGCGTCGCCACCGAGGTCTATCCGCAGGCGAAGGGCCTGAAAAAACAGCTGCAATACGCCGACCGCAAGGGCTTTTCGCTCGCGGTGATCGCCGGCGAAAACGAATTCAACGCCGGGGTCTGGCAGATCAAGAACCTGAAAGCCCAGCAGCAGGAAACCACGCCGACCGCGGAACTGCCCGAACGAATCAAAACGCTGCTGGCCGGGTAACTCGCAAAAAGCCCGGCTTCTTCCCGTGTTTGCACAACGGGTCTTGCGGGCCGGGAGCCGCGACTCAATTCCAGAAGCCGGGCTTCTCGCTCACAGGCTCCTTCACCGTCCGGCCAGCAACTGCTTCACGTCCTGAACGACATCCGGCTGCGCGGGATACGCCTGGCCGGGGCCCTGACGCGTGGGAGCGGGAACAAGGTTTTCGCTGCCGGCCGGCAGAATGAGCGGCAGCACGAACTTCTTCCCGGTGCGGAGTTCCATGCCTGCCAGTCCGGGAATGGTCAGCTCGGTCCCTTCAGCGACATCGACCGGCAACCCGGCCGCGATGCTGAGAACCTCGCGCACCTGCACTTTGCCGCTGCGGGGATCGACAATCTCCGCCACCACGACAGCGCCGGTGGCCTGGGCGAGCAGCAACTGGTCGCGATTCAGGGTGACCGGGTCGGCCGTCATGAACGCCAGGCCGGCCAGAAACAGAATCCAGCACCCGGCCAGGCCGAAAATCAGGGAACGGCGGGCGAAACCGGCGGCCTTCCGTGGCGGCAGGTCGTTCACGACTGGCGGGGCGGACTGGGAATGTCGAACACGTAATCTTCGACGAAGGCCTCGCGGAAGTCGTACACATGGGCGAAATCGCTGAGCCGATCGCGATCGGTCTTCCGCATTTCACCCCGGTCGATCAGTTCGAACACAATGCGACCGACATCGTCCGTGGTTTTGATGCCCCAGCTGCGAAGCACGGTCCCGGCCAGCATGCCGAAGGCCTTGCTTGCATATTCGCGGAACCCGATGCACAGCTCCTGCCCGGAGATGTGGGCCGACTCGTCGTCGGCATGCTTGGGCTTGGGCCGCGAAAGCCGCTGCTGTGTGAAATGCAGCGCTTCCACGACGAAGTGATAAGCTTCTTCGTCATACCGCTTGCGTGACGCCGTCCGAGCGACTGCCTTCGCCATGACTTTTTGTCTCACTGAACTCGTTCGCGATCCGCGGGGGAGCGCTTCACTCTGTCGAAATCGGTCGACAACCGCGGACCCGTCCGAATCCTATTCAACGAGTCCATTTCAAGTCGAGCAGAAGCGGCCCTGATTTTCCACGGAAAGGGAACACCCGTCGAGATCTGTTTTGAAAATTGAAATCGACGCCCGCCCGATGCCGGCGCGAGGAAGTGCAAAGGAAAACCAAGAGTCAGGTCCTTCGCGCGGGACAGCGGGAGTCAGCCGCGGCGACCGCCGAAGATCATCCGCCAGAGCGCCTCTCCCACGAGCAGCACCAGAAAGCCGAGCACAATCAACAACATTCGCCTGAGCAGCGGGTAGTACTGAGCGCTTTCCATCCTGGCCGCATCCGCCTCCCGTTCCCGGTCATTCTCGTCGATTCCGCTCTGGCATTCCTGGCAGACAGGCGGCGCCGCCTGCGGCGAGAATTCATCGTCCGTCTGCTGTTCCAGAAACGCTGCGGCCCGTTCAGGACACAGAGCTGCCCCGCAGAAAACGCATTCAACCTCGCCCGTCAGCTCAGCCACGGAAATCCTCCCCGTCGTTCGTCCTCTCGCGAATATTTGTGAGGGCCTCCAGTTCGCAGAGCAACTCCGCGAGCGAGTCCTGGTCGCTCTCCGACTGCAGACTTTTGCGCAGCTCCATTTCCGGATCGTCGCAATGACGGGACAGAAGCGTCAGCAGTTGCATCCGGTTCAATTCCGGACGCCGACGGATGGCTTCCGTCAGCAGTCGAATGATCCCGTCGAGGGGAATGTCATGCCGCAGACCCGTATCACACAGGGCGGCTGTGGCCGCATTGACCAGCGCATCGGGCCGCTCCTCCAGCATCTGACACACCAGCCGGGTCAGTTCGTCGTTTCCATCAAGGAAGGGCACGGCCGCGTGACAGGCGGCAACACGCACCTTGAGGGTAGCATCGGTCAGCAGGTGCGGGAGCTGCCGCGCTAGTCCTTCATGATTCGCTGGTCGCAGCAGTCGAATGGCGTTAACCCGGACGGTCGGCACGGCGGAGGCGAGCAATGGGACTGCGGCCTGTAACAGAGATGGGTCATCCGTCTGAGCGTCCGCGAGTTGCCAGAGGGCACAGATCTGTCGGCAATGGTCTCGCCCCTCAAGGTCTTCGAGCAGGTCCTGCGCTGTCGGCCAGCGGATTCGCCGGCCGGCATCCAGTTCAATAATGGGAGCCGCGCGACGGGCGAGAAATCTCGTCCCCTTTTCGAACGTATGCCTCGCGTCACCCCGCAGATGACGCCGGTACCCGGCGGTGTCATCGCCGCGAAGATCGGCGACAACTGCCATCGCGTAGCCCATCTGCATGGCCGACAGGTAGCCCCGTTTCTCGGCACGCCAGAACGTGAGCAGCCCGGTGGAGTCAGTGACATCCTGGAACGCGGAATTGGCGTGGGGAATTCCCAGACCAAGCAGCGCGGTCGCCAGATCCGTGAGCTGCTCGTGATCGGGCTCTGTTCCCGTCAGATAGCCCCGGCGAATCAGGAATTCATGCATGAGTTCATGCGCGACCGTGCTCAACAATCCCGCCTCAGTCGCGGCGGCCTGCTGCGAGATCAGGATGCGCGGCGGGTCCGGCTCCCATCGTCCCAGGGCATCGAGGCGATCGGCGGGAACGACCTTGAGTTCAAAGGCTGCGCGATCGATATCGAGCAGCGAGCAGAAATGCCGGACCGTCTGTTCAACCAGATCGTCTGTCCCGAAGGCAGGAACATTGTCCGCAGTCACCAGTCGGGCCGCCAGAATCCGGTCCATGCCAATCCGGTCAATCAGGATTCGCAGCGAGAACTCGATCCACGCCTGCTCATCCAGTTCCAGCGGACATCGAGGGGTGAACGGCCACATCTGTCGAGCCCGGGTTTCAGAAGGAAGAAGGAGCATGGTGGCAGACAGGCCGCACTCGACTCAACCCTGTGCAGTCATCGGCATGACATTGGGTGTCGGAAGATTCTTCTGTTTTGTGGTCTCGCCCGAAACGGGAGGGCGAAGCTCCTGCTGAGCCGCATCCGGTGGACAACTTCCCGTTGGAAGACCGTCATCCACCGGCCCCTGCACGAACGGCCTGCCTCGGCAACAAGGGCCGGCGGAACGCCGAATCCAATGGAGCCCACTCTCCCGGACGCGGCTCGGTCAGAGCCTCGCCCCACTGCTGTGAACACGATTGTGTGAGCTATTCTCTCTGAGTTCCATGGATTTGGAGGATCAGGGATGAGCAAGGGCTGGGAGCCAGAGGCCGAACAGGACCCGCTCAATCGCGAGGTGTTGCGGCGACTTCCACTG